>Ga0210403_10000559_pt1 | contig 38412 bp, 39 predicted proteins | sample IncBWC19MmetaG_FD_150863 | JGI IMG/M metagenome (GOLD analysis project Ga0210403, IMG submission 150863) | Forest soil microbial communities from Barre Woods Harvard Forest LTER site, Petersham, Massachusetts, United States - Inc-BW-C-19-M | ecosystem: Environmental > Terrestrial > Soil >...
TTCCGATTTTTTTTAGAGACATTTCTGCCATGTCGAGCCCGGCGACCGATTCGACTGAGGCGCCTGGATTCCGCCCGCCGGCCCCGGCGCCGTCTCCGCGGCGGCTCGGGCCGATCAGGCTTTTGCAGGCGCTGCGGCGCAACCCGCTCGAATGCTGGAGCGAGGACTTTTTTCGCGAGCCGATCTCCCGCGTCGGGCTGCCGATCGGCCGGGTTTTTGTCCTCAACGATCCCGCTGACATCAAGCATGTGCTGGTCGACAACGCCGGCAATTATCGCAAAGACGCGCTGCAGCGCCGCGTCTTGAGCGCAGGGCTTTCGGACGGATTGCTCAGCGCCGAGGACAAGCGCTGGGAGGTTCAGCGCCGCACCCTCGCACCGCTGTTCTCCGCGCGGACTGTGCGCAGCCGCGCCAAGGACATGCTGCATGCGGTCGACCAGCTCACACAGCGCTGGCTGTCAATGGGTCCGGGCGCGATGGTCGATATTGCCGCCGAGATCACGCTGCTCACGCTGAATGTGCTGGCACTCACCATCTTCTCGGACGGGCTGCAAAGCGACCCCGATGAATTCCGCCTCTCCATGACCGAATATTTTCGCGTGGCCGGCCGGATCGGCCTGTTGGATCTGATCGGAGCCCCCGACTACATCCCGCGTCCCGGCCGGTGGCGGATCAAGTCGACCCTGACGTATTTTGAAAACATCGTCGACGACCTGATCAATGCGCGCCGGCAAGCCCTCGAGAACAAACTGAAGCCTCAACGCGACGATCTGCTGACGCTGCTATTGCGCGCGCTCGATCCCGCCACGGGTCAGCCGATGACGCTTCGAGAGGTCCGCTCCAACATCCTCACATTCCTCTCGGCCGGCCACGAGACCACCGCCAACACGCTGACCTGGTCGCTGTTCCTGCTGTCGCAATCCGACACCTGGCGGGCCCGCGTGGGGGAGGAAGCCGAGCGCGAGCTTTCAGGTCCGGAGGAAGGGCTGGTCGACCGCCTGGTTGTTACCAAGGCCGTCATCGAGGAAGCTTTGCGGCTCTATCCCCCGATCGCGGCGCTGAGCCGTTCCGCCAAGGGAGCGGACCGGATCGGAGAATATGACATCAAGGCCGGATCGCTGATCGTGATCGCGCCCTATGTGCTGCACCGGCACCGAAAACTCTGGCATCAGCCTGACGTCTTCGACCCCGGCCGGTTTCTGGGTGAAGCCCGGCGTTCGGTTGGACGCTTTGCCTATCTGCCGTTCGGCGTCGGCCCCCGCATCTGCATCGGTTCGTCGTTCGCCTTGCAGGAGGCGACGATCGCGCTGGCTTGTCTGATCCGGCGCTTTGAGTTCCGCCTCGAGCAGGCGCCGAAGGTGTGGCCCCTGATGAGCGTCACGGTGCGTCCGGCCAACGGCCTGCCGATGCGAATTACGCCAACCGCCAGGCCTTCCTAGCGCGAAATATCTCTGCGGCCTGGTTGATCCAGCGCAATTTCCTTCGCCGCCATTGCTGGTCAAATCGGTCTCGTCTTCCGGCGAGCCGAGGTGTCCCATGACCACGCATAGCAAGCCCTACCCCCGAGTCACGGCTCTGATCGACACATTCGCCGACTGGCTCAAGCACCGCCGCGAACTCAATGAAATACGCCAGCTCGACCGCTCCGAGTTCGATCGCATCGCGGCCGATCTGGATATTTCGTCCGGCGACCTCGATGAGCTCGTTCGCCGCGGCCTGCATGCGGCCGACGAATTGCCGCTGCTCTTGAAGGCGCTCGGCATCGACGAGGCCAAGCTCGAAAATGCCCATCCACTGGTGCTGCGCGACATGGAGCGCGTCTGCGCGCTCTGTACCCATAAGGTCGAGTGTGACGCCGATCTCGTCTCGGGCGGCGCCGCCACGCATTATCGGAGCTATTGCCCCAACGCGCCCACGATCGAGGAGCTCGGCGAAACCGCGGCGCGGTAGAAAGCGCTAGCCCATCGCGGCGATCGCATCCGCGATCGCAATGGTGCGCTTGGCCATCTCGGCATGCAGCCGCTCCACCATCCGTCCGTCGAGCTGGATCGCACCGCGCGAGGCGTTTTCCGGCAAGGCAAAGGCTGCGATGATCTTGCGTGCTTCCGCGACTTCTTCCGCCGGCGGCGTGAAGATCGCATTGCAGGCGTCGATATGGCTCGGATGGATCAGCGTCTTGCCGTCGAAGCCGAGGTCGCGGCCCTGCGCGCATTCGGCGGCAAAGCCGTCGAGATTTGAGATGTCGCTGTAGGGCCCGTCGAGCATTTCCAGCCCATGCGCATGCGCCGCCAGCACGCAATTGACAATCATCGGGATCATCGCCGCGCGGCCCGGCAGCATCCGGATCCGCGTCTCCCGCGCGATGTCGTTAGGGCCAAACACGAAGCCGGCCAGCCGGGTCTTCGGGTCGCGCGAGGTGGCCGCAAGCCTGTCGACATCGAGCACCGCGCGCGCGGTCTCGATCATGGCCCAAACCTTGATCGAGGCAGGCGCACCGACCTCGCTCAGGCGCGCGCCAATCTTGCCCAAATCCTCGACCGTCGAAATCTTCGGCACCAGGATGCCGTCGGGCACGACCGCGCCCGCCATGGCGACATCGTCGCTCCACCAGGGACTGTCGAGGCTGTTGGTGCGGATCAGGACCTCCCGCTTGCCAAACCCCTTCGCCTGCACGGCCGCCGCGATCTGCTCGCGCGCTTTTGCCTTGGCCTCCGGGGCGACGGAGTCTTCCAGGTCAAGGATTAGGCAGTCAGCCGCAAGATTGCGCGCCTTCTCCAGCGCCCGGGCGTTCGACCCCGGCATGAACAACAGGCTGCGGCGTGGGCGAGTCATGGCGGTTCCTCGGGGTTCCTCGGAATTTCTGATTCCCACGCGATAACATCTCGGCTGACCTGCCGGAAGTCTTGTTCCCGTCACCGGCATATGGTTTAGCCAAAGGTCATGATCACGTTCCCGCAACACCTGCTCGACGGCTACCGCACCTTCACCACACAGCGGCTTCCGACCGAGCAGAGCCGCTACCGCGACTTGTCGGTGCGCGGGCAATCGCCGGAAGTGATGGTGATCGGCTGCTGCGACTCCCGCGTTTCGCCGGAGGTCATCTTCGACGCCGGCCCCGGCGAATTGTTCGTGGTGCGCAACATCGCCAATCTGGTGCCCGTCTATCAGCCCGACAGCGGCGCGCACGGCGTCTCGGCGGCGCTCGAATACGCCGTTTCGGTTCTGCGTGTAAAACATATCGTGGTGCTCGGCCACGCCCAATGCGGCGGCATCCGCGCCTTCGTCGACAAGAGCGAGCCGCTGTCACCGGGCGATTTCATCGGCAAATGGATGGCGATGTTCATCAAGCCTGGCGAGATCGTCGAGCAGCGCGCGCATGAGACGATGCAGGATTTCGTCACCCGCATCGAGAAGGCGGCGGTGTTCCGCTCGCTCGAAAACCTGATGACGTTTCCGTTCGTCCGCAGCCGGGTCGAGGGCGGCGAATTGCAGCTGCACGGCGCCTATTTCGGTGTCGCCGAGGGCTCGCTATTCGTGCTCGACAAGACGTCAAAGGAATTCAAGAGCGCGGCGACAGCTCGCAGCGACGTGAAGATTGCGTAGGGTGCGCAAAGGCGCGATAGCGCGTGCCGACCCGTTGGCTTTGCCCACACTGCAGATCACTCGCCCTTTTCCGCCGTCCAGCGGTCGGACAGCGCGAGCAGCAGCGCCGAGATCACGAACACCAGATGCACGGCGACCAGCCACGTCATCCGCGTGGCATCGAAGGCGGCGTCTATATTCAGGAACGCTTCCAGCACGTGAATCGCCGAAATCGCCACGATCGAGGCGAGCATTTTCTGTTTCAGCCCGGCGAAATCGATCCGGGTGATCCAGGTCGGCCAATTCGGATTGGCTGAGGTGTCGATGCGCGAAACGAAATTCTCGTAGCCCGAAAACACCACGATCAGGATGAGATTGCCGACCAGTGTGACGTCGATCAGCGACAGTGCATCGAGGATCGTCTCGCTCGACTTGGCGCCGGGCGCATGCAGGACGAATTCCCCGAGCATGCGCAGGAATTTGAGGAAGAGAACGGCGAGCGCAACCACAAGGCCGACATAGAACGGGGCCATCAGCCAGCGGCTGTTGAACAGCACATATTCGAAGCCGCGCCTGATGCGTTCATGCGCGGGCCCGGGCGGCGAGGGAGCCGCTTGCTCGGTCATGGTCCGGCTCCCGTCCGATCGCTCTTATGCTGCCTTCTTCTTGGCGCTGACGAGCTTGCGGTTGATCAGCACCTCCGCGATCTGGATCGCGTTCAGCGCCGCGCCCTTGCGCAGATTGTCCGACACGCACCACAGCACCAGGCCGTTCTCCACCGTCGCATCCTCGCGAATGCGGCTGATATAGGTGGCGTCCTCGCCGGCCGCCTCATACGGCGTGACGTAGCCGCCCGGCTCATGCTTGTCGATGACGAGACATCCCGGCGCGCTGCGCAGGATGTTGCGCGCCTCGTCGGCCGTGATCGGGTTCTCGAATTCGATGTTGACGGCTTCCGAATGGCCGACGAACACCGGCACGCGCACGCAGGTGGCGGTGAGCTTGATCTTGGGATCAAGAATCTTCTTGGTCTCCATCATCATCTTCCACTCTTCCTTGGTGTAGCCGTCCTCCATGAACACGTCGATCTCGGGGATGACATTGAAGGCGATACGCTTCGGGAATTTCTTGTTGATCAGATCGTCGTTGGTGTAGACGGCCTTGGTCTGCGAGAACAATTCGTCCATCGCATCCTTGCCGGCGCCGGAGACCGACTGATAGGTCGCGACCACGACGCGCTTGATCCTGGCCTTGTCGTGCAGCGGCTTCAGCGCGACCACGAGCTGCGCGGTCGAGCAGTTCGGATTGGCGATGATGTTCTTCCTGGTGAAGCCGGCCACCGCGTCCGCATTGACCTCGGGCACGATCAGCGGCACGTCCGGATCCATCCGCCAGGCCGACGAATTGTCGATCACGACCGCGCCGGCGGCGCCGATCTTCGGCGACCATTCCTTCGACACCGCGCCGCCCGCCGACATCAGGCAGATGTCGACGTCGGAGAAATCGTAATTCTCGAGCGCTTTGACCTTCAGGGTGCGGTCGCCATAGGAGACTTCGACGCCCATGCTGCGGCGTGACGCCAGCGCCACAACCTCATCGGCAGGGAATTTGCGCTCATCCAGAATGTTGAGCATTTCCCGCCCGACATTGCCGGTCGCGCCGACCACTGCGACTTTGTAACCCATCGTTCACTCTCCGAAGAAAAACGCCGCCCGCCGCATCAAGCGGAAAGGGAAGCGGCAGCGCTTCTATGCGAGAAACGCCGTCAACACAACGTTACTACGGGCCCCGGGCAGTTGATGCAGTCGTTTTCGGCCAATGATCACGCCATTCCCCCTTATTCCAGCAGTATCCGCCCCGCGCTGACGAGTTTCGCCGACGAAGTCTGCGCCACGGTGGCGCGCCTGTTCGCCTATGTGGGGGTGCTGATGCTGTTTGGCATCCTCGGTCTCCATGCCTGGGACCGGTTGCAGGTCGATCTCGCCGCAGAGCCTGCGCCCGAGGCCGGCTGGAGCGTCGCCGATCATTCCTCGCCGGCGTTTGCCCTCAGCCCGCGGGATGCTTCGGATAAATACCAAAAATCAGACACTTATGTGGTCCTCCGGCACCCCGCAGACGGCCGCAAAGACATTTTCCGGTGGTCGGGCACAGGCGAAAGGCCGGTCGGAGAGCTCGAAATCTATCGTCCCGGCGGTGAATATGGCCCCGCCTCAGTGGCGCTAGCCGAATTGGCGGCACGGATGCTGGCCCCCGGCGCGGAACTCGAGCCCGCTGGCGTGATCGAGAGCAAATTCGGTAGCGTCGCGCTCCTGCGCCGGGTCGGCGGGCGCGAGGGCGCGGGTTCCTGTCTCGGCTACTTCAAGCGGATCGATGATCCCGCTGTGCAGATTTCCGGCTGGTCTTGCCGGGGCGACAGCCTACCGGCGCGCCGCGCCGAAATCGACTGCGCGCTGAACCGGCTGATGCTGCTGACTGCCGGAAATGAGCCGAAACTTGCCGAATATTTCGCCCGCGCCGAGCTCAATCGTAGTAGCTGCGCCTCTGCCACTGCCTCGGCGGACTGGCTGACGGACGGCGCCAATCCGCGCCTACGCGGGGCGTTCTGACCGGGTGCTCGCCAAGGCCCAGTTTAACGCTCTGGTTTTCATGCAACTTTTTTGTCGCAGCTAACGTTTATCTGATCCCATGTGACCGGATTGGCCTTGTGGCGCCACAACCCTGGCCGATAAAATGCTCTCGAAATCGAAATGGCGCTCAGCCGCCCCCAGCGAGGACGTGATGAAAAAAGGATTTTTGCTGTTGGCGGCAGCCGCCGTGGTCGCCGCAGGCCTTGCGACTGCAGCGAGCGCCGAAGCACTGCGATACGACAACCGCGGCCGGCCCATTTACGGCAGTGGCGGCCCCAATGCGGTCTATCAGCAGGGCCACACCCGCATCTATGTGAGCAAGCGCTCCTGGCTCGATGGCGGTACCGAAGTGCTCCCGGGCGACCGCAAATTCCAGGACTACGCGTTCCCGCCGGCGGTCGGATTTCCGTCATTCGCCCGCGAGAACAACAACCGTCCGATCGATCGCCAGCCGCTCAACCCGGCTTCGGATCTCGGCGGCGAGCCGACCCGCTTCCCGCTGTATTAAGCGCAACGCGTAACACGAACGAATGTCATGGCCGGGCTCGCCCGGCCATTGCCATTTCTGGACTGCGTTACGCGTGCAGCTTCTGCAGCTCGCCCAGGATCGCTTCGCCCATTTGCGTCGTTGACGCCGCCTTCGATCCCTCCGATTTGATATCCGCCGTGCGCAGGCCGCTCGCGAGCACGGCCGCGATTGCGGCGTCGAGCTTGTCGGCGAGTTCGCCCATGTCGAAGGAATAGCGCAGCGCCATGCCAAAGGACGCGAGCATCGCGATCGGGTTGGCGAGTCCTTTTCCAGCGATATCAGGCGCCGAGCCGTGCACCGGCTCATACAGCGCCCTGCGCTTCTTGGTCTTGGCATCGACCTCGCCGAGCGAGGCCGACGGCAGCATGCCGAGCGAGCCGGTCAGCATCGCGGCGATGTCGGACAGCATGTCGCCGAACAGATTGTCTGTCACGATGACGTCGAACTGCTTCGGCGATTTCACCAGGTTCATGCCGCCGGAATCGGCGAGCTGATGCTCCAGCGTGACGTCCTTGTATTCGCGTGCATGCACCTGGGTCATCACCTCGTTCCAGAGCACGCCCGATTTCATGACATTGCGCTTTTCCATCGAGGTCACCTTGTTGCGGCGCTTGCGCGCGAGGTCGAAGGCGACGCGGCCGATGCGCTCGATCTCGTAGGTGTCGTAGACTTGGGTGTCGATCGCGCGCTTCTGGCCGTTGCCGAGATCGGTGATGGTTTTCGGCTCGCCGAAATAGACGCCGCCGGTGAGCTCGCGCACGATCATGATGTCGAGGCCTTCGACCGCCTCGCGCTTCAGGCTGGAGGCATCCGCAAGCGCCGGATAGCACACGGCGGGGCGCAGATTGGCGAACAAGCCAAGCTCCTTGCGCAGCCGCAGCAGGCCGGCCTCGGGGCGCGCCTCATAGGGCACGCTGTCCCATTTCGGTCCGCCGACCGCGCCGAAGATGATGGCATCGGCGCCCTTCGCCTTCGCCATCGTGTCTTCGCTGATGGAGACCTTGTGCGCATCATAGGCCGAGCCGCCGACGAGTCCCTGCTCGGTTTCGAATGACGCGATGCCCTTGGCATTGAGCCAGTCGATCAGGCGCTTCACCTCCGCCATCACTTCGGGGCCGATGCCGTCGCCGGGGAGAAGCAGCAATTTATGGGTCGCCATGGTCGTTTCCTCACTCGTTTCGCGCGGAGTGCTAATGCGCCGAGCGCGGATTGGCAAGCAGGGTTGGCTTGCGCTAGTGCCGGGCGGGCTTATTGCGCCCGCCGCAAGACAGCGTTGCTGCGTCGGCCCTGTGCAAGCACGCGCGGGCCTGCCACAATGCACCCTTGCCGGAGTGCTTTGTGAGATCCCCCGACCCTCCCCCGACCTACGCGCATCCTGCGCGGCTGATTCTCATTCTGTCGCTGGCGCCGACCATCGGGCTCGGCATCGGCCGCTTCGCCTATGCGCTGGTGCTGCCGGACATGCGCGACTCCTTGCAGTGGTCGTATTCCGCCGCCGGCTTCATGAACACCATCAACGCGGTCGGCTATCTCGCCGGCGCGTTGGTCGCCTCGCGGCTGATCAAGCGTTTTGGCCTTGCCGAAAGCGTGATCTGGGGAACAGTCGCTTGCGTGGTCTCGCTGGCGCTCTGCGCTATCACGGGCAATTTTATCGTGCTCAGTCTTGCGCGCCTGCTCGGGGGCTTTGCCGCGGCCGCGGTCTTTGTCGGCGGCGGTGCGCTAGCGGCCACCATTGCGCAATCACGGCCCCAACGGGCGAATTTTCTGTTGAGCCTGTACTATGCGGGACCCGGCATGGGCATCCTGGCCTCGGGCCTGATCGCGCCATACGTGCTGCAGGCCTTTGGCGCCGGCTCCTGGTGGATCGTATGGTGGGCGCTGACGCTGCTCTCGGTCCTCATGTTCGTCCCGCTGTGGCTTGCGCCGCTCAGTGGCCATGCCGCGATCGATCGTGCGGCGCGCATCGGCTTCGCTGTGCGGCCGGTGCTGATCTATCTCGTTGCCTATTTCCTGTTCGGCGCGGGCTACATCGCCTACATGACCTTCATGATCGCCTATGTCCGCGACGGCGGCGGCGGCGCGTCCGCCCAGAGCCTGTTCTGGAGCCTGATCGGCATGAGCGCCTTCGCCACGCCCTGGGTGTGGCGGCGCGTGCTGGCACTCGACCGCGGCGGGCTTGCCACCACCATCATCCTCGGCACCAACGCGATCGGCGCGGCGCTGCCGATCTTCGGACATTCGCCGCTGCTGCTCGCAATCTCGGCGCTGGTGTTCGGCGTCGCCTTCTTCGCCGTGGTGGGATCGACCACCGCCTTCGTGCGCTTCAACTATCCGGTGGAAGGGTGGCCCAGCGGCATCGCCGCGATGACCATCGCCTTCGGGATCGGCCAGACCGTAGGGCCGATCGCGGTCGGAGCCATCACCGACGCGCTCGGCAGTCTCTCCTATGCGCTAAATGTCTCGGCCGCGCTGCTGGCGCTCGGCGCCGTGCTGGCGGCATTCCAGGGTAAGCTGAAGAAGGAGCCGTAGGGTGGACAAAGGCGCTCTCGCGCCCTGCCCCTCCGATTCTGATTCAACTGTCAAACAGCCTGCCGTCGCCGCCATTGCGAGGAGCGTGAGCTCCGAAGCCATCCACATCGCTTCCGCGGAAGCAGTCTGGATTGCTTCCGCCTTCGCCAAGGCTTCGGCGGACAAGTCGCTTCGCCCGCAATGACGAGCATCCGCATTCCCGCGGCATGATTTGCCCGGGTTCTGCAAGAGCGCCGTCCCTCAGATGAGAGGGCGCAGGGAACGCCGGATGCCGTTGCACCCGCAGCCTCGTGTGCAGAAAGTGCGCAAAAAGAAAGCACACGAGTAGTCCACAGGTACAACCGAACACATCCGGCATTCCCCGCGCGATGTTTGACGACTTATTCCGTGCTCTCCTCGGCGTACCGGGCTCTGTAGTCACCGTCGCCCTTGCGAGCTTGACACCAGCATCGGGGTGTCGGGACCACACGGCTTCGTCGAACGCATCGCGCGCGCTTCGTCGTTGCGCGCCGATCGCGTCCATCGCAACCCGCCTCACGTTTCGTGACGATTGGCCGTAACGTCCCTCATCTCGAGGCGGGCTGTCGCGCATATGGCCTCCGTTTCTGATTTTCCGCAAGAACGGAAAGCCGCGACAAAGTAACACGACGGGCAATTTTCGCATGGCCACGATGCGCGAATTGCCCGTCGTGTCGATTTTGCGACAGTCCGCTCTTGGGATGGGTTGGTCAGACGACGGCGTAACCCACCACTCCTGTCAAGTGACGTTGCGACCGGTGGTGGGTTTACGCAGCGCTAGAGCGCGTACTCATAAAGGCGCGGCCGTCGGCTTTGGGGGCCGAGCAGAAACTTTCCGATCAGCCAGAGCATTGCGGGTTTTGATCCACAGCGGACCTGACGCAGGAGGCGTCGGTGCCGAACAGTTAAGGCCTCGCGCCTAGCCTTTCGCGGCGGATACGGGCGGCACCGGCAGAATGATTTCGGAAGCCACCTTCCAGTCCTTCCCGACGCGAAGCCAATTGATGATCATTAGAAACGGCCTGGCTGTTCCATCCTGCCCCGCATAAGAGACCGTGATGTTCATCGGCACGTAGGACTCGGCGACGTCGCGGGTCAGGCCGACGACCTTGAGCTTCGAATAATCTGGCTCGAGCACGACCGGACCGGAGCTACCGATATCGTGGAGCTTCTGATCAACCGCCTCGTTGCCCCAAAAGCCAGCCCAGTTCCCCTCGGACTGGATCGCGCTCTTAGCCACCAATAGTGTCGAGGGCGATTGCCAGAACATCCCATGCAGAGCCTTGAAATCGTGGTTGTTGGCCAATTCCATCAGTCTGCCGAACTTCGATTTTATCGCGCTGAGGGTCGCAGCATCCAGCGGCTCTTTCCTGGGAGCAGACGCGACAGCCCCGGTGGAAAGAGCCGAGGCAATGAGAGTGACAAGAAGTGTCTTGTACATGCTGGAATTTCCCTTCCAACGTTTGGCTTGCGTCATGACAACGCCCGTCGCGTTCCGCGATTGGTATGAGTTACTCGCTTCTTCGGCCGAAGATGTCATCAGGACGTTTCAGCTTGCACATTCACGTAGCAAGGTTTGTGATTTTCGCATCGAGATTTGGCGATTGTGTCCTTAAGAGCTCACTTTCGTGATCAGACGCAGCATGTGATCGTCGAGAATATGAGCAATCTTGTCGATATCGGCATTGTGGAACTGCCCAAACTGCGTTGAGGGCTTATCGTATTCGAAGGTCGTTCCGCCGTGCGCGTTTTCGTAAACATTGAGTCGCAGGGGGGCATAGAGCGCAGCGCTGAAATTCACCTTCGTTAGCTGCGCGGCAGCAATGACGTTTCCAAGATAGTAGACGTTTCCCTGTCGACGTGTTCCGTCTAGCGCAGACAAATCGCCTTGCTCCGCCACGAAGTGGATCATGAAGCCATCCGGTTCCAAACCTTGGATCAGCTTTGCACGAAGTTCATCGATCTTATTTTCGTTGAGGAGCGTGCGATAACTTTCGTCGAACCGTTTGACCTCTCCGTTGAGTCGAGATGTCACCATTTGATAAGGTATGGACGTCTCAATTGTTACATGATCCATCACGACGGGCGTGGTCGAGACCTGGAACTCCGCGGCACTGCCTGTGGCAGCACCTCCCAACAAAGCCAAACTCGCCCCCAGCAATGCTGCACAAAAGGATCTTCCCTGCATCATCAAGCTCCATAATTTCGAGAGCGGCCCTACTTCCGACCTTGGCCGCACCCTGATCGAAGGGAGGCCCTCAATGAGTTAGTCTCGCATCGACTGACGGTCGGCATGCGCAGATCGCTCGCCTAATCACGCGATTGCGCCGGTTGCGAGGACCGCCAGCGCGCGGAGCTTGGCGTCGAGCGACTCCGCGACGTCGCGGGTCAGGCCGACGACCTTGAGCTCATCCAGGACGTTTTAGCTTGCACATTCGCGTAGCAAGGTCGTGATTTTCGCATCGAGATTTCGGGCGACGGCAAGGGCTTCCGAGCTGCCATAATGGAGCAGATAACTCTCCATTTTGTCATAAGAGACGTGCACGCCATCGGGACGCTCATCGATCAGCACTGTGACGGGAGCGTAGGATCCAGCGTCAGGCACGTGCCTGACCATCTCTTTCATGATGAGCGGATTGCCGACCACAAACCGTATGATCTTAGGTGTCTTGGATCCAGTTTCGCGACGCAGAATGTCACCCAAGTCGAATTCCGCGAAGAGCATAAGGTCCGTTCGGCCGAGGCCGCTTTGTACAACGCGCTCCAAGTCCGGGAACGAATTTGTCGCCCTCGTCTCCTTGAAAAATTCGACCATGTTGGGTTGCCCGACCGCCGACTTGAGCGCGGCCACAACAGCATCGAATGGCTTTAAGCTCCTGAGGCTGAAACGCTCCACCTCGACTTTAGCGATTGTCATTTGTCCTCCGTAACAACTCTCATGGATAAAGTGCCTCTGATCGCGTCGGAACGCGCCAGGGTTCATGTCGCCGCGGGCCGTGCATCCAGGAACGTCCGGACGTGGCTGACGAACATCTCGTGGTGCTGAAACAGGGCGCCGTGCCCTGAATCGGGATAGAGCACCAGCTGAGCGTTGCTTAGTTCCTTGAACATTGTGTAGGCGTTGTTCGCAGGCAGCATGGTGTCGTGGCTGCCGCTGACCACAAGAGCGGGCTGGCGGATGGCACGCAGAATGGCGTGCCCGGGATCAGGTGTGGCGCACCAGGTGATCAGCGCCTTAGCCTGCGGATCGGTTACCGCGCGGCCGTTATCGGTGTCCCGATCGTCCTTACGCACCTTCGTCCGCTTCAGGAAGGCCAAGCCGGACGACCGGCTGGCGGACGAATTCGTGAAGAACAGCGGCAGGCGGGGGTCCGGCGCATCGGTTTGGGAAAACGCCTGCTTCAGAACCGCTAACAAATGTTCCTCTCCGCCTTTCGGCGCTGTGCCGACGAGGATGAGCTTGCGGACCAGCCGTTCGTGCTCGGCGGCGATCTGTTGGGCGACGCAGCCGCCAAGAGAAAAGCCCAGCAGGTCGACCTCGGAAAGGCCGAGCAGATTGATGAAGGCGACTGCATCTTTCGCCATCGCTGCGATATTGTCAGGCGTTTGGCCGGTCGAGCGACCGACCCCGGCGTTGTCGAAGGCGATGACGGGGCGATCGGTGGCGAGAGCGTTGACGACGGCGGGATCCCACGCATCGATGTTGCCCGAGAAGTGCTGCAGAAGAACCAGCGGCGTTCCGGTAGCGGGGCCGAGCCGGCGATAGGCGAAGCGGATTCCGTTGCCTTCGACGTAACGGGTCGGCGCTGTTTCGAGCGTGGCGACGTCCTGGCGCACGATGTCGAGTTGAGTCATGTCATCCTCCGGATGCTTGAAATATTCGAATTGGGGGACCGGTGTGGCGCAGCGATGCTTTGAGCGACCCGCTCCCGGCGCGAAAACGCCGGGAGCGGTACTGTCACTTCGCGAGTGTGGCCTTCTCGATCACCTCGGCGACTTGCTTGGCATGAACGACGAGCGAAGCATGACTGCCGGCGACGTCCGTTATCTGGGCCTTCATCCTGTCGGCGAAAAACTTCTGGGCCTCGGGTGCGATCACTCTGTCCTTGGTGGTGATCACGTAGAACGTCGGCTTGTCCCGCCAGGCGGTCGTATCGACCGGAGTCTCGAACGCCTTGACGCTCAACGGCATCTGATGGTTCGCAAGGGATTCGGCAATCTTCGGGGGCAGGTCAGCCGCGACCGCCGAGGGAAATACCTTGGGATCGACGTAGAGCTCGCCTTTGTTGTCCGGATGTATCGCCGCGGCACCCTCGGTCGGAGGACCGCTCTTGGCGAGGGTCGCCAGGGATTGTCCGACGTCAGGCGCGAAAGCGGAGACGTAGACCAGCGCCGAGACCTTGGGATCGTTGCCGGCTTCCGTGATCACCACGCCGCCCCAGGAATGGCCGACGAGAACGGTCTTGCCGTCCTGCTTCGCCAGCGCCTGTTTGGTGGCATCGACGTCAGCGGCAAGGGAGGTGAGCGGATTTTCGACGAGCGTGACGTTGTAGCCCTTCTTAGTGAGGATGTCGGCAACGGGCTGCCAGCTTGACTGGTCGACGAAAGCCCCGTGAACGAGGACGATATTGTGAACAGCTCCCTTGGGCAGTTCGGCTGAATGAGCGGAGCCGACCAAAGTCGTTCCGGCCAGGAGTACGGTGGCGGCTGAGAGAAGGATATTGCGCATCGATTGTTCCTGTTGGCATGTCGGACGAACACAGTCCGGGGGAATGGACAGGCGTTTCCAGCAAGCTCGCGGTTCTTCCATCTGCCATTGGCGAAATGGTTGCCGCTCGTAACGTCGGCCCGCCGCGACATGACCTAGTTTGCCGACCTTTCGGACGATAGAGATCAATCGTCCGGATGTTGTGTCCTATCGTCCACCGGTCTAATGTCGGCGACATGGATATCCTCGCCCAAGTGCTCGATCGCGTTCGTCTCGGCGGGACGCTGCTCTTTCACTTCGAGCTCGGCCATCCCTGGCATCTTGAGTTGCCGGCGCGCCCCTACGCTCTGTTTCACTATCTCAGCCAGGGCTCAGCGACCCTCGCGCTCGGACAGGAACAGGAAATCCAGATGACCGAGGGCGATTTTGTCGTCATCACGCGCGGAGAGCCCCATGTGTTTTATTCGGATCGCCGGGCCAAGCCTTTGCGGATTATGGATATCGATCGATCGTCGCCACGTCTTGGCGTCGTTCGTCACGGCAGCCGTGCAAAGCCGCTCTCGACCTTGATCTGCGGCAATTTCACGGTGTCACGGCCGCTGTTTGGCAGCGTGCTGGAGTTACTTCCGCCCGTGCTCTTGCTGAAGCCGACGGCGGACCGTGGTTGGCTTGAAGCAATCCTGCGCCGCATGGTTAGCGAGTCCGCGCTCGAGCGTCCTGGCCAAGGCGTCGCGCTTTCACGACTGACGGAAGTGCTCTTTGTCGAGGTGCTCCGAAGCTGGATCGCGTCTCTCAGTCCCGGACAAGGCGGCTGGCTCGGGGCCATATCCGACCCACATATCGGACCGGCGCTCAAGCTGATTCACGAAAACCCGGAGCTTCCCTGGACCCTGAGCGACCTTGGCCAGCGCGTGGGGCTCGGCCGCTCGGTATTTTCGGCGCGCTTTACCAAGCTCGTCGGCCAGTCCATGCACCGTTATGTGATCGAACGCCGGATGGCGGAAGCGGCGTTCCTGCTGGAAACCAGCGATGAGCCCATCGCACGTATTGCCAGCCGGGTTGGTTACGAGACAGCGGCGGCGTTTTCGAAACTGTTCCATCGATATCACGGCCTATCACCTGGCCGGTACCGAACATCCCGACGCTCTAACAGCGTCGAAAGGCAAGGGGACGTTCAGGAAGCGGCGGTCGCCGATTAGCCTTGTAGCGGCCACCTCCACGGCGGGTCCGCTTCTGGCCCCAAGCAGCGGTTGGGCGATGTCTGCTCTTTCGCCGCTGTCAGGGGATAAGCAGACATCCCGCGAACAGGCCATAAATGACGCGAGTGACCCGTAGCGGTCATGGCGGCTGCCTACAATTAGAGACATCCGCCATGGCCTCGCCGTCCTGGCGGCGGGAAAATCAGTCTTCGCGACTGGCAAGCCTGCGATAGACCGCGAGTTCGTCAAAGGCAGGTGCTTCGCCGTGCCGGACGTTGGAATTGATGTCGGGCCCAAGGACCAGTGAGGTGCCGAGCCCGGCATAGAAGTATCGTGTGCCAAACGCCTTCTTTAGCGCGGCAAACGTCGGTTCGCCTGTGCAGTGACCGGGAGCAATGTTCTCGACCTTGAATTTGTCTTTGAGAGCGGTCACGATTTTATCAATGGCGTCGTCGGCGGCGGCAACAAGGTGGAAGCCCCCGGCAATGAGATGAATTCTGGGGTTGAGCGCTGTTGCGGCTTCGACAATGCGTTCGATTCCCGGATGCGAACAGCCGACGACAAGAATAAGGCCATCCGGCGTATTCACAGCGAGGGAGAGCTCTTTGAGTTCCTTTGTGCCGGGAAGATCAGAGACCAGAGCGATCAGCGTGATGCCGGGTGCTATCTCCGTCGTCTGATCAATCAGTTCGAAGTTTGCATTGGGCCAGGCGGCGCCGAACTCCATGATTTTCGGCGGTTTGCCGCCGTAATATCGCATCTCCTCAGGCAGGGCCTCATCTTTGCGATAAAAGGTCGACGGAAGCGATGAACCATATATGCCGAATGCTTCCTTGGGTGCGTAGATTTTGACCTTCGGGTTCACACTCAGGAGATAGCTCAATCCGGCCATATGATCGGAGTGACGATGGGAGAGAACCACAAAATCGAGCGCGGTAAGATCAACCCCTTTTGCCCTGACATTTTTCCCAAAGATCTCGGCGTTATCTCCGGTGTCAAACAGAATACGCTTTCCTGCGACTTCCACGAGCGCGGAGAACCCCCAGTCCTTTGTCATTGTAGGATCAGCGCCGAACGCGTCATATACGATCGTAATCTTGCCGCTCGGCTCTGCTGCGATGGTCGCGGGAGAATTCGCCGTTATGGAGCACGTAACAGCGGCGACGAAGAGAATCCATTTTCCGAATTTCATGGACGTCCTCCTCTTTGATTGAGTTTCGCTTGAAACGAAGTTCGTACAGTCCGACTTTGCCGGCGGAGCATTGTAGGCGCGGGATTTCCGCCCAGCGACATTCGTACATAGGCCGGCCGAAATCCCGCAATGCTTGCTGCTCATTCCCGCTTCATATTGGCTGCCAAAATCACCCTGCTCCACTTCTTGACCTCGTCGGAGATCAGTTTGGCAAAGTCGGCGGGCGATCCGCCAAGGGCCGTGCCGCCCAGATTGGCAAACTGCGCTTGGAGTTTCGGATCAGCGATGCTGAGGTTGACTTCCTTGTTGAGTATTTCGATGACTTCTGCCGGCGTCTGCTTTGGACCGCCAATGCCGAACCATGCACTTGCCTCGTAACCGGGCAAGGTTTCGCCCAGAGCTGGAACATCCGGCAATATTGGCGAGCGCGCCACCGTCGTCACTGCCAAGGCCCGGAAATTGCCGGCCCTGACATATTCGATCGATGAGAGTAGCGGGCCAAAATAGACCTGCGCTTCGCCGGTGAGAAGGGCAGGAAATACCTGCGCGCCTCGATAAGGCACGTGAAAGAGATCGACGCCGGCCATCGTTTTGAACATTTCGCCGGCCACGTGGGGCAGACCTCCGGTCCCGGCCGACGCCATATTGACCTTGCCGGGATTGGCCTTCGCGTAGGCGATGAACTCCGCGACTGTCTTGGCGGGAACTGACGGGTGGACCTCCATGACGAGGGGCACACGAACGATAGCCGCGATCGGCGCGATATCGCGGATGAAGTCGAAGTTAAGTTTGAGCATGGTCGCGTTTATCGCATTTGATGCGGTAGCCAACAGCAGCGTGTAGCCGTCCGGGGATGCCCGCACGACCGCCTCAGTGGCGATGCTGCCGGTAGCGCCACTGCGGTTCTCGACGATAAATGACTGTCCAAGTCGCTCCGACAGCGATTGACCGATCAATCGCGCGACGACGTCAACGGCACCGCCGGCACCAAAGCCTTCGAGCAGGTGCACCTGCCGCGTCGGATAGCTCTTTGCGCTAGCGAACCGGGATAATGCTGGAAGCGTGGCAGCGACCGCTGCCAGATACAGGAATTGACGGCGAGGCACTTTCATTGCGACCTCCCCAAAACTGCTGGCATGCGGAGTCCCTGTGGACCCGCACGGAAGCCCGCACACCCAGACGTCGGTTTAATTTCGATGCGTGCCTGCCGACGGCATAAGCGCTGCGGCTAAAATAAAAAGGGACTTCGGCACGTCCCGCTCGGCAGCTCGTGACAAGGCTACATCAGTTGCACGACTGGCGAAAGGCACAAACTGAGAGCCATGTTGCACCGCACGAGTCAGCAACTGGGCCCCAAGCAGCGGTTGGGCGATGTCTGCTCTTCCGCCGCTGTCAGGGGATAAGCAGACATCCCGCGAACAGGCCATAAATGACGCGAGTGACCCAATGCGGACTTGGCGTTTTTTCGGTGAGGTTGTTTCTAAGGGAAGGTGCCCTGCTGGCCGGCAAGGTTAAGAATGATTTGCAGGCCGCAATAAAACCTTGGTCTCAACCATTACGATCCGCACAGCGAACTGCCGAAGATGAGTGTGCGAGTTTGCTTGCGGGAGCCGGACGCGTCGGAGGGCAATGGCTCCGATTAGTCCTTTGAGGATTGGTCAGACATGCTTTCGGATGCTCGTCGTATTCAGCTGATGTGGCTGATCTATATCGCGACATTCCTCGTGTTTGTCTCTTCGCTGTTGGTACCGGCTATTTCGTTTATCGAAAGTCCAAGCAAGCATTTTGATGGCTCGGATATGCACGAGTGGAGAGGATGGTGGTTTCTGCTCTTGGGACCTTTGGGCATCTTGATCGGGCAGTTCGGCTGGTTGGCTAATCCGCTGATGCTGCTTTCTGCCATGCCGCTAAAGCGCACTCTCACGCTGTCTTTGCGGTGCTGGCCATTCTGCTCGCCGCATCATCCGTTACACTGACATATGTCCCTGTTTTGGACGTCAAGTTCGTAGTTCGCGGCGCTAGGTTGGGCTTCTATCTCTGGCTTGCCTGCCCGGTTCTCCTATTGCTTGCAACACTCTTGAGGCCGGAACGCCTGGATGTTGCGCCTAGCAAGGTTGATGCAGGATAAGGCCGCTGTTGGCCCTTCGCCGACCTCGCGCAATGTCCACTTCTGCGTCGCCGTTGGCGGGCCAAGCGGACATTGCGAATTTAATGAGTACACGCCCTAACCCATACAGGGTCTGCTGGCGCTCGGCGCCGTGCTGGCCACGTTCCAGGGGAAGCTGAAAGCGTAACCCTCGATGTCGTCCCGGCGAAAGCCGGGACCCATAACCACAGGCTATGGTTTGGCGAAGATCGCAGTTACAACCACCGTGCCTATTCCGCAAATCACGCGGTATGGGTCCCGGGTCGCGCTTCGCTTGCCCGGGACGACAGCACACCTCAGCTCCCGCTGAACGAATTGTAGCCCTGGTCTTCCCAGTAGCCGCCCTTGTAGTCGTTGGTGACTTCCATCGAGATCACATATTTCGGATTCTTGAACCCGAGCTTGGTCGGCACGCGGATCTTCATCGGGAAGCCGTAGGTACGCGGCAAAATCTCGTCGCCGAATTTGAATGTCATCTGGGTCTGCGGATGCAGCGCGGAGCGCATGTCGAGCGGCGAGTTGTAGCCGTCCTTGTCGGCGCACTGGAACCAGACATATTTCGCCTTGGTGTCGGCGCCGATCAGCTTCAGGAAGTCGCGCAGGGGCGTGCCGGTCCAGCTTCCGATCGCGCTCCAGCCCTCGACACAGATGTGGCGCGTGACCTGCTTGACCTGCGGCAGCTTGTACAATTCGTCCAGTGTCCACGACTTCTTGTTGTCCACAAGACCGCGCACTTCGAGCTTCCAATCCGGGCCCGCGATCTCGGGCGCATCGTCGATGTCGTAATAGCCGTTGAACGGGAACGGTTTCGTGATCATGCTCTCCGGGAAGGTCGGCGCCAGCGCATCGGGATTGAACATCCAGGCCTGCACCGCATCGTTGAACTTGGAAACCTGCGCCAGCAGCCGGTCGGCCCCGTCGCTGTCGAGCACATCGCAACCGGTCAGCAAGGTCAGCGCGCCAAGGCTGGCGCCGCCCGAGATGAAGCGGCGGCGCGTCAGATCCGGCATCAGCTTCGCGGCGTCCTTGACCAGCAGCTTCTTGTCGACGCCGGGGATCAGAAGTTTTCGCATGCGGCCCATGGTTAAATCTCCTCGATCTCAACGGCCGATGATCATCGCACGCAGGCTTTTCGGCACCAGCAGCGCCAGCACCACATGCACGATCAGGAAGGCGACGATCAGCGACATGCAAACAAAATGGACATAGCGGGCGATGTCATAGCCGCCGAACAGCGCCGTCAGCCATTGCAATTGCACCGGCTTCCAGATCGACAGTCCCGACAGCACGATCACGACGCCGACCGCGATGATGCCGGCATAAAGCAGCTTCTGCACATAGTTGTATTTGCTGAGATCATCATGGGCGAGCTTGAAGGTCAGCGCCGCCCTGACGTCGGAGACCACGCCCGTCGGCGTGATCGGCAGCAGCTTCTTGCGGAAGCGGCCGGTCGCCAAACCCGTGATGAGATAGATCAGGCCGTTCACCATCAGGATCCACATCGCGGCGAAGTGCCACAGCAGCGCGCCGCCGAGCCAGCCGCCCAGCGTGATGCTGTGCGGAAAGGTGAAGCCGAACAGCGGCGAGGCATTATAGATCTGCCAGCCCGACATGATCATCAGGATCATGGCAAAGGCGTTCGCCCAGTGCATGGCGCGCACCCAGGCCGGCTGGATCACCTTGGCCGGTTCCTGCTTCGTATAGTCTTCGGCGGCTGCCAGGCTCGACATCGCTTGATCCTCGGTCAAATCGCTTATGACGCTATATACGCCGGAAGCGGCTATTTCGTTACTGCCTGCCCGCTATCGAGCCGATAGCTCAAGCCTATCGCATTCACAAAAAAGCGAGCCGGGCTTCCCCGGCTCGCGTTCGCGTATCCCGGTGGGGGATCTCCTGGGAGATCGGGAGCCGCGGCGTCTTAGGAGGCCGGCATCAGCACGGTGTCGACCACATGGATCACACCGTTGGACTGATGGACGTTGGAGATCGACACCATCGACTGGTCGCCCTTGGCGTCGATAATCCAGGTCTTGCCGTCGGCGTGCTTCACCGTAAGCTCTTCGCCCTCGACCGTCTTCAGCTTCTTGCCGTCGGTGAGGTCGGAGGCGTCATACTTGCCGGCGACGACATGGTAGGTGAGGATCTTGGTCAGGGTCGCCTTGTTCTCGGGCTTGACCAGATTGTCGACGGTACCGGCCGGCAGCTTGCCGAAGGCGGCGTTGGTCGGCGCGAACACCGTGAACGGTCCCTTGCCTTCGAGGGTGTCGACCAGGCCCGCGGCCTTCACCGCGGCAACCAGTGTGGTGTGATCCTTGGAGTTGACGGCGTTCTGGATGATGTTCTTCGAGGGGAACATCGCAGCGCCGCCGACCATCACGGTCTTCTCTTCGGCGCGCGCCGGCGCGACGAAGGTCGAGGTGAGCGCCAGCGCGCTGAAGGCAACGCCTGCGAAGAGTGCAATACGCTTGGACATGGAAGGTCTCCCGATGTTGAGGTGACCGGCGGCGTCCGCCGGAATGATTGGGTCAACAACGGCGCCTTCCCTTGTTGATGTCGGCGCCGTCGTTGCCAGAACTACGGGAGGGTTTTGCCGTCGGTTTCGGGAAATAACTCTTTGTGATTCCTGAAACCTGCAGCGATGCCGCGCGTAACTCGCTGCTTCCTTCAATTCCATTCAACGGAATGGCTGGTTGCGCCGCCGCGAGCAATTCGCTTGCTGCTCTCACATCATTGGTTCAGCCTGACGCTCAACGCGCTGACGAAGAAGCGGCGTGAGGGGAGGACGATCATGAGCAGCATCACGGCAGATGGATTGGCCGCGCCTGCGGCTGGTCCCGCAGGCGGCGACATTGGACCGCTCGAGCAAAAGCATCTGCAATACGACAATTACCGCGCCGTCGCTGGCGGCACGGAAATCTCAAAGACGCACTGGCATATCGCCATCGCCAACGCACTCGGCTGGGGCTTTGACGGCATGGACGGCGTGATCTTCGCGCTGATCTCGCCGATGGTGATCAAGGAATTTTCGCTCACCGTGCCGGAATATCGTTCGGGCCTGCAGATCGCGCTCTTCATCGGCATTGCTGGCCTCTATTTCTGGCCGTGGCTATCCGACCGGCTCGGGCGGCGCACGCTGCTCGCAGTCAACATCGCGCTGTTCTCGGTGTTGATGCCGGTCGCGGCGCTGTCGCCGACCTTTGCGGTCTTTGTCGCTGCGCGCTCGGCGCTCGGCTTTGCGCTCAACGGCGAATGGTCGCTCGGCTCGATGCTGGTGGCCGAGACCTGGCCGGCACGGCTGCGCGGCCGCGTCATCAGCGCAACGCGCTCGACCTGGTGCCTCGGAGCCTCGCTCGCCGGCGGCATCACCGGGCTCGTGGCCTCCGATTTCGGCTGGCGCGTCGCAGTCATGGTGCCCGGCGTGATCGCGCTGCTCGGCATCTATGTGCGCGCCACCTGCCCGGAATCGCCCTATTGGGTTCGCGCGCAGGACCGCAAGCGGCGCATCTCCGAAACGCTGGCGCGCGGCGGCAAGGTCTCAGACGACGACAGCGCCTGGTTCGGCAAGGCCAAATCGGTCGGGATCCGCCAGGTGTTTCTGCCGGACGTGCTGCCCGCCACGCTGGTGGCGCTGTTCGTGGCCTGCTGCAGCACCTGCATCTTCGGCACGGTCGGCGGCTGGATGCCGCTTTATCTTGCCACCGAAAAGCACTGGTCGACGGCCGAGTACAGCCTGTTCTACGTGTTCTGGGGCATCTCCGGCTTCCTCGGCCTCTGCGTCGCCGGCTGGCTCGCCGACAAGATCGGCCGCCGGCTCGCCTTCGTGGTGATGCTGATCGAGGGCGCGATCTTCATGACGCTATGGGTCTACTCCGAAAACCACGTGCTGCTTTGGGTATTCGGACTGGCCTGGAGCTTCGGCTTCCTCGGCTTCTGGGGGCCGAGCACGACACTGACCGCCGAAGTGTTCCCGACACGGATCCGCGGCGTGGCCAACGGCGTGGTCTGGGCCATCGCCTATTTCGTCGGCTTCGTGCTGTTCCCCTTCGTGACGGTGGCGCTGCAGCAGCACACCGGCTCGTTCGCGCTGTCGTTCCTCTGCATCCCCGTGCTGATGGTGGCGATGGCGGTCGGCGTCACCATGATGGTGCCCGAACATTCCGGCAAGGAGCTGAACGAGATTGTCGTGTGAGAGCTGTTGTCGTCCCGGCGAAAGCCGGGACCCATACCGCGTGATGCGAGTGATGAAGAAGAAAAGAGTAACTGCCAGCTCGCGCAACAACTGAAGCCGGTGGTTATGGGTCCCGGATCGCGCTTGCGCGCGTCCGGGACGACAGGGAGCTAATCCCTGCTCGCCGGCGTCTGGATGAATCCGCGATTATGCGTCGGGCTGATCAGGATTTCGTTCATGCACACCCGCGGCGGCATGCCGGCGACAAAGGCGATGGTGCGGCCGAGGTCTTCCGGCTGCAGCATCCTGGCCTGCTCTTCCTCGCTCGGCACCACCGGGCGCAATTTCAGGATCGGCGTCGCCACCTCGCCCGGCGACAGGCAGCAGGCGCGCAAGCCGTTGACGCATTCGTCCATGTTGAAGGAATGGGTCAGCGCCAGCACCGCATGCTTGGTCGTGGTGTAGGCAGGGCCCGGCATTTTCGAGACATGGCGGCCCGCCCATGAGGCGACATTGATGATGCAGCCATCCTTCTGCTTGCGCATCGCGGGCAATACAGCGCGCATGCAATAGAGCACGCCGTTGAGATTGATATCGACGAGCTGGTTCCAGCCTTCCAGTTCCATGTCCGCCCAGCGCCGCTTCGGCACATTGACGCCGGCGCTGTTGACCAGGAGATCGATGCGGCCGTGCCTGGCCACGATCTGGTCGGCGACCTTCTGCACGTCGGCGGCCTTGCTGACATCGAGCGGAATTGCTTCGGCCTCGCCGCCGGAGTTTTTGATCTTCGTAACCACGGCATCGAGCGAATCCTTGCGCCGGCCCGAAACCACCACCGTCCAGCCGTCCTCGGCCAGCGAAATCGCGCCGGCTTCGCCAATGCCGGTGCCGCCACCGGTCACCCAGGCCACACGTTTTCCGCCCTTTGTCATGCAAACTGTCTCCGTTGCTTTTTTGGGGGCGTTTTTGCTAATCCAGCCACAACTTTCGGCCAGCGCCCCCTTCAGGGAATTGTTGCATGAACACCACCGCCAACGCCAATCTGTTTTCACGCCTGTTTGATGGGCTCGACGATCCCACGCGGCTCGCCATCGAGACCATCGAGGGCGAGCACATCTCCTACGGCGATCTGATCGCGCGTGCGGGCCAGGTGGCGAATGTGCTGGTGGAACGCGGCGTGAAGCCGGGCGACCGCGTCGCGGCGCAGACCGAGAAATCGGTCCTGGGTCTGGTGCTCTATCTCGCCACCGTGCGCGCCGGCGCGGTCTATCTGCCGCTCAACACCGCCTACACGCTCAACGAGCTGGACTACTTCATCACCGATGCCGAGCCGTCGCTGGTGGTCTGCGATCCCTCCAAGGCGGAAGGCATCAAGGCGATCGCGGCGAAAGTGAGGGCCAGGGTCGAGACGCTGGATTCCCACGGCAAAGGCTCGCTGGCGGATGCCGCCGCCAAGGCAAAGCCGGAATTCACCACGGTCGCCCGCGGCAACGACGATCTCGCCGCGATCCTCTACACCTCAGGTACGACCGGGCGCTCCAAGGGCGCGATGCTGTCCCACGACAATCTCGCCTCGAACTCGCTCTCCCTCGTCGGCTACTGGCGCTTCACCGACAAGGACGTGCTGATCCACGCGCTGCCGATCTATCACACCCACGGCCTGTTCGTGGCGAGCAATGTCACGCTGTTCGCGCGCGCCTCGATGATCTTCCTGCCGAAATTCGATCCGGACCTGATCATCAAGCTGATGGCGCGCGCCACCGTGATGATGGGCGTGCCGACCTTCTATACGCGGCTCCTGCAAAATCCTGCGCTCACCAAGGAGACGACCAAGCACATGCGGCTGTTCATCTCGGGCTCGGCGCCGCTGCTCGCCGACACCCATCGCGAATGGGCCGCACGCACCGGCCATGCCGTGCTCGAGCGTTACGGCATGACCGAAACCAACATGAACACCTCCAATCCCTATGACGGCGAGCGCGTTCCCGGCGCCGTCGGTCATGCCCTGCCGGGCGTGTCCGTACGCGTCACCGATCCCGACACCGGCAAGCCTCTCGCGCCCGACACCATCGGCATGATCGAGGTCAGGGGCCCCAACGTGTTCAGGGGTTATTGGCGGATGCCGGAGAAGACCAAATCCGAATTCCGTGACGACGGCTTCTTCATCACCGGCGATCTCGGCAAGATCGACGCCAACGGCTATGTCCACATCCTCGGCCGCGGCAAGGACCTCGTGATATCAGGCGGCTTCAACGTCTACCCGAAGGAAATCGAGAGCGAGATCGACGCCATGCCGGGCGTAATCGAATCCGCGGTGATCGGCGTGCCGCATTCCGACTTCGGCGAGGGCGTCACCGCGGTCGTGGTCTGCAACAAGGGCGCCGAAGTCAGCGAGGCTTCGGTGCTGAAAGGCCTCGACGGGCGATTGGCAAAATTCAAGATGCCCAAGCGCGTCTTCGTCGTCGATGAGCTGCCGCGCAACACCATGGGCAAGGTGCAGAAGAACGTGCTGCGTGATACGTATAAGGATATTTATGCGAAGTCATAGGGACGCCGCGACGGCGGCGGGCGGGGACATGACCCGAGAGCAGGCCGCGGAAATTCAACGGCGTTTGTTGACCGCGAAGAAAGCGCTCAATCAAGTCGCAGCGTTGGTATTTGATCTCGACGAGGTTGAAGATCGAAAGGCGTTTGCCGAGCCCATAGGAAATGCCTATGGGGCCTTGCAACACGAAATGCTGGACCAGGTGATCTACCGCCAATTTCCTGATCTGAAACCACCATCCAGAGAAAAACCACGGATCGATAGCAAGCTGACGTGGGATATAAAGACAGCCTGCCGCCATCCATCACCGTGATGGATTTCGACAGAGTCGTTCTCTCAACGCTAAAGTCGCAGTGGCGCAAGACCGCCGTGATCGTCGGCTCGGTATCGGAACAACATCGAAGCCTTGGCATAGACCTCGATCCTGCGATCGCCGCCGCGCGCCTCATGGCCATGGTCGAGTCTGGCCTCGTCGAAAGCGCCGGTGATCTCCGCAAGTGGCGCTTCAGTGAGGTCCGGCTGAAGGACTAGCCACTACTGCCCGCCGATCAGGCTGATCACAAACCGCCCGCCGACGATGAACAGATAGAGCCCGAAAGCGACCTCCAGCATGCGCTTCGACATCGCATGCGCGATCCGCACCCCGAGCGGCGCGGTCAAAAGGCTGGTCGGCATGGCCAGCACCGCACCGGCCAGCGAGACATAGCCGAAGGTGAGCGGCGCCTGCAGTGCAGCAACGTCCGGGAATCGCGCGGCGACCGGCCAGCCTGCATAGACATAGCCGAGCGCGCCGGGGATCGAGATCAGCACGGCGAGCGCGGACGAGGTCGCGACCGCCTGATGGATCGGCCGGCCGTAGAAGGTCATCAGCAGATTGGAGAACAGGCCGCCGCCGACACCCATCAGGGTCGCGAGGATTCCGACGCAGAAACCGTAGATCCGCATCAAAAACCCCTTTGGCATGTCGTCGCCGAGCTTCCAGCCGTCGCGCGCCAGCCATAACCGCAGCGTCGCCGACCAGGCCACGGCGACAAACACATATTTGAACAGCCGCTCCGGGGCGTAGCGCGCCGTCACGGTGCCGGCGAGCACGCCGATCAGGATCGGCAGCCACCACACCTTCAGGACGGCCATGTCCACCGCGCCCCTGAGATATTGGGCGCGGAACGCAGAGATCGAGGTCGGGATGATTACGGCGAGCGAGGTGCCGATGCAGAGCGGCATCCGCACCTCGAGCGGCACGCCCGCGAGCCGGAAACACTCATAAAACACCGGGACCAGGACCGCGCCGCCGCCGATCCCGAACAGGCCGGCCAGAAATCCCGACAACGCGCCCGTTGCGATCAGCAAAAGCCCGAGCTCAACCAGCTCCCTCACATCGAGCCCGGCAATCGTCATGGCTGTTCCCTATTCCCGAACAAACCGTTCTTGAATCGTGCTTCAGGTATACCAGCGATCAACACCGGGACAGCCTTGTCAACGCCTGCATTTGCAGGCCTCCCGTGTAGGTGTGAATGCGGGTTCGGAATGGCTGATATTCTTCGTTGCGCTGGATGATTCGACTCCGTAAATAAGGCTCAATCTCCGCGATCCCCCGACGGACCCCCGGATTGTCAAGAATCTCGCGGTCCGCAACACGAAGCCGCCAATGACCGCCAGGATCGAACGACCGCTTTCGCCACATTGGCAGACCTACCGCTGGACGCTGACGATGATACTTTCCATCGTCCATCGCGGCACAGGATTGGCGCTGTATGTCGGCACGCTGCTTTTGGCCTGGTGGCTGATCGCCGCGGCGTCCGGACCGACGGCGTATGCCCATGTCCAGGCCTTCACCTCGAGCTTCATCGGCCGGCTGATCGTATTCGGCTACACCTGGGCGCTGATGCATCACCTGCTCAGCGGCATCCGCCACTTCATCTGGGACCTCGGCTACGGTTTCAAGGCCAATGAGCGGGAGGCCCTGACCTGGGGCGCGCTGATCGGCGGCATTTCGCTGACGGTGCTGATCTGGATCGTGGCCTATGCGATCGGAGGCGGACGATGAGCGCAGAAGGCTCCCACGGCGCGCCGTCGATGCGCACCCCGCTCAGCCGTGTCCGCTACCTCGGCGCCTCGCATTCCGGCACCGGCGATTTCTGGCGCCAGCGCCTCACGGCGGTGGCGATGACGGTCCTGATCATTCCGGTGCTGGTCATCGTCATGATGCTGCTCGGCCGCAACCAGGCTGGAGCTGCGCAAATCCTCGGCTCGCTGCCGATCGCGGTCATCCTGATCCTCTTCATCATCGCCTCGACCTGGCACATGAAAATCGGCATGCAGGTCGTGATCGAGGACTACGTTCACCATGAAAAGCTGAAGCTCGCCTCGATCATGGCCAACAATTTCTTCTGCTTTGCGGTGGCGCTTTCCTCGATCTACGCCATCTTCAAACTGTCGTCGGGAGTTTAACCCATGGCCAGTGAGGGCAACGGCAAGGCCACCAACGGCTCAGGTCCCGCCACCAACGGCAAGGCCTATCCGATTGAGGATCACACCTACGACGTGGTGGTGGTCGGCGCCGGCGGCGCGGGCCTGCGCGCCGTGGTCGGCTGCAGCGAAGCGGGCCTGCGCACCGCCTGCATCACCAAGGTGTTTCCAACGCGCTCGCACACGGTGGCGGCGCAGGGCGGCATCTCGGCTTCGCTCGGCAACATGCATCCCGACGACTGGCGCTGGCACATGTACGACACCGTCAAGGGTTCGGACTGGCTCGGCGACCAGGACGCCATCGAATACATGGTGCGCAACGCGCCCGAGGCCGTCTACGAATTGGAACATTGGGGCGTGCCGTTCTCGCGCACCGAGGACGGCAAGATCTATCAGCGCCCGTTCGGCGGCATGACCATGGAATACGGCAAGGGTCAGGCGCAGCGCACCTGCGCCGCCGCCGACCGCACCGGCCATGCCATGCTGCACACCATGTACGGCCAGGCGCTGCGGCACTCCGCGGAATTCTACATCGAGTTCTTCGCCATCGACCTGATCATGGACGACCAGGGCACCTGCCGCGGCGTGATCGCGCTGAAGCTCGATGACGGCACGCTGCATCGCTTCCGCGCCCAGACCACGATCCTGGCGACCGGCGGCTACGGCCGCGCCTACGCGTCCTGCACCTCCGCGCATACCTGCACCGGCGACGGCGGCGGCATGGCATTGCGCGCCGGCCTGCCGCTGCAGGACATGGAGTTCGTGCAGTTTCACCCGACCGGCATCTATGGCTCGGGCTGTCTGGTCACCGAAGGCGCGCGCGGCGAAGGCGGCTATCTCGTCAATTCCGAGGGCGAGCGCTTCATGGAGCGCTACGCGCCGTCGGCCAAGGACCTCGCCTCCCGCGACGTGGTCTCGCGCGCCATGACCATCGAGATCCGCGAAGGCCGCGGCGTCGGCAAGAAGAAGGACCACATCTTCCTGCATCTCGACCATCTCGACCCCAAGGTGCTGCACGAGCGGCTGCCCGGCATTTCGGAATCCGCGCGCATCTTCGCCAATGTCGACGTGACGCGCGAGCCGATCCCGATCCTGCCGACCGTGCACTACAACATGGGCGGCATTCCCACGAACTATCACGCCGAAGTGCTGACCAAGAAGAACGGCAACGACAATGCCGTGGTCCCTGGCCTGATGGCCATTGGCGAAGCGGCCTGCGTCTCCGTGCACGGCGCCAACCGCCTCGGCTCCAATTCGCTGATCGACCTCGTGGTGTTCGGCCGCGCCGCGGCGCTGCGTCTTGCCGAAAAGCTCACGGCGAATGCCAAGCAGCCGGAACTGCCGAAGGACTCCGCCGACATGTCGCTCGGCCGGCTCGACCATTTCCGCCATGCTGCCGGCGGCACGCCGACCGCAAAGCTCCGCGACAGCATGCAGCATGTGATGCAGAACAATTGCGCGGTGTTCCGCACCGGCGAAATATTGCATGAGGGCCAGAACCTGATCCACAAGGTGCAGGGCGGCGTCTCTGACATCTCGGTGTCCGACCGCTCGCTGATCTGGAATTCCGACCTGGTCGAGACGCTGGAATTCTCCAACCTGATCGTGCAGGCGGTGGTCACCATGGACTCGGCCGCCAACCGCACCGAAAGCCGCGGCGCGCACGCCCGTGAGGATTTTAGCGCGCGAGACGACAAGAACTGGATGAGGCACACGCTGGCGTGGATCGATCAGGGCGGCAAGACCTCGATCGATTACCGCCCGGTGCACGACTACACCATGACCAACGACGTGCAGTACATCCCGCCGAAAGCGCGGGTGTACTAGCGCATGATCCGGAAAAGCGGGAGCCGGTTTTCCGACAAGATCATGCGCAAGACAAACACACGAGAATCATGATCCGATCCAGCCGGGTCGGATCATGATCGAGGGGAAGGCCTTACGATGGTTGAATTCGCACTTCCGAAAAATTCGAGGATCAGCGGCGGCAAGGTCTGGCCGAAACCGCAGGGCGCGACCGAGACGCGCGAGTTCAAGATCTATCGCTGGAACCCGGACGACGGCAAGAATCCGAGCACCGACACCTATTATGTCGACACCAACGACTGCGGCCCGATGGTGCTGGACGGGCTGATCTGGATCAAGAACCACATCGATCCGACCCTGACCTTCCGCCGCTCCTGCCGCGAGGGCGTCTGCGGCTCCTGCGCCATGAACATCGACGGCCAGAATACGCTCGCCTGTACCAAGTCGATGCACGACGTGGCCTCCGGCGGCGCGGTGAAGATCAACCCGCTGCCGCACCAGCCGGTCGTGAAGGACCTGGTGCCCGACCTCACCAATTTCTACGCGCAATATGCCTCGATCGAGCCATGGCTGAAGACCACCTCGCCGACGCCGCAGAAGGAATGGAAGCAGAGCCACGAGGACCGCGAGAAGCTCGACGGCCTCTACGAATGCATCCTCTGCGCCTGCTGCTCGACGTCCTGCCCGAGCTATTGGTGGAACAGCGAGCGCTTCCTGGGCCCTGCCGCGCTGTTGCAGGCGACGCGTTGGGTCAAGGATAGCCGCGACGAAGCCACCGGCGAACGCCTCGACGATCTCGAGGATCCGTTCCGGCTCTACCGCTGCCACACCATCATGAACTGCGCCAAGGCCTGCCCGAAGGGCCTCAACCCGTCGGAAGCGATCGCCGAGCTGAAAATGAAGCTGGTCGAGCGGCAGATCTAGGCGCGGTCCGCCGCGGCCGCACTGTTCTGATCCCTCCCGCGGCTCGCGGCGAGGGATCATTTGCATGAAGGGAGTGCCTGATGTCCGACGCGCCCATCATCCTGCATCACTTCGACGCTTCGCCTTTCTCGGAAAAGATCCGCCTCATCTTCGGCATCAAGAAGATCGCGTGGACCTCGGTCTTGATCTCGCGGATCATGCCGCGTCCCGATTTGATGCCAATGACCGGCGGCTATCGCCGCACGCCGGTGCTGCAGGTCGGCGCCGACATCTATTGCGACACCCAATGCATCATGCGCGAGCTGGAGCGGCGCTTTCCCGAACCGTCGCTGTTGCCGCGCGGCACCGAGGGGCTGGCCTGGGGCAGCGCGATGTGGACCGACCGCCCGTTCTTCCAGAACACCGTCAACCTGGTGTTCGGCTCGCTCGCCGACAAGGTGCCGGCGGACTTCATCGCCGACCGCGAAAAGCTGCGCGGCGCGAAGTTCGACGTCGCGGCGATGAAGTCGGCGATCCCGCAGATGCGCGACCAGTTTCGCGCGCATCTCGCATGGATCGACACCCAGCTAAGCGACGAACGGACCTGGCTTGCCGGCGACGCGCCGAGCCTTTTCGACATCAACGCCTACATGAACCTCTGGTACGCCCGCTCCAATCTCGCGGACGCCGACGAATTGCTCGCCGAGTTCGATCACACCCGCGCCTGGGCCGGACGGCTGCGCGCGATCGGTCACGGCTCGCGCACGGAAATGTCGTCGGCAGACGCGCTCGAGCTCGCGGCGAAGTCGCGGCCTGAGACCGCCGAGCTGCACGATCCCAATGATCCCAATGGCCGCAAGGTCGGCGACAAGGTCGAGATCATGCCTGACGATTACGGCAAGGTCCGCGTGGCCGGCGAGATCGTCGCGCTGTCGCCGCAGCACATCGCGATCCGCCGCGAGGATCCCAGGGCCGGCGAAGTCGTGGTGCATTTCCCGCGCGCCGGCTTCATGGTTTTTCCCTCTTGAGCCCCGGTTTGCCGCCGGATCAAAACCGGCTATGCCTACGCGGCTTCGACAGCGTTCGGCTCTTCAAGGACCTGCTTTGACTCCCGACAACGATCCCTCGCCCGCGCCATTCGGCGCGTTCGCGCCGAATGCGGCGCAGGCCGCGATCATTCGGCTGGCGCATCGCTCGCGGCTCAAGCGCGGCGCGTTCCGCCCGATGCTGTCGCGATTGGTCAATCTGCTGCGCGGCGGCCCGGTCGATGTGGTCTATCAGGGCGCGTCATTCCGCTTCTATCACCAGGCCAGCGCGACCGAACGCGGCGCACTGTTCAATCCCGACTACAATCTTGAAGAGCTCAATTTCCTGCGGGCGAACACGCCCCAAGGCGGCGTGCTTGTCGATGTCGGCGCCAATGTCGGCACCTACGCGCTGGTGCTGGCGCGCCATGTCGGCCCAAACGGCAAGGTGATCGCGGTCGAGCCGCATCCGGTCACGCATGCGCGGCTGAAGTTCAACGACAAGGCTTCCGGCAACGCGCAAACCAGATTGGTGGCGGCGGCTGTGGGCTCCGCCGACGGCGAATTGATGATCGAGACCGACGGCGACAATCTCGGCGCCAGCCATGTCGTCACCGGCACCGCCGGTGCCAATGCCATCAAAGTGCCGTCGCTGCGGCTGCAGCGCATTCTCGAGGAAGCCGGCGTCGCAAAAGTCGACGCGCTGAAGATCGACATCGAAGGGTTTGAAGACCGCGCGCTCATACCGTTCTTCAAGGAGGCCCCCCAAGCGCTATGGCCGCGCGCGGTGGTGATCGAACATCTCTCGCGCGACGAATGGCGAAAGGACTGCATCGCCGACATGATCTCGCGCGGCTATCGCGAAACCGGAAAGACCCGCAGCAACACGTTTCTGCTGCGCGGCTGAGGTTTTCTCGGGAACATCGCTGCATCCGCTTCGTTATTGCACTCCACAACGGAGATACGATGCCGACGCCGATCGAGCCTCCCGAAATTCCGCCGCCGATGCGCGAACCCGGTGAACCGCCAAGGCCGGACGAGCTGCCGGGCAAGATGCCTGACGAGCTTCTCGTACGCGGGCCCAACGGACCTTCCACGCCCAATCCCGCAACCGATCGCGCCGGCGCAACTTGAATTGCAATTGGAGAGCAGCCGCTGAATGCGTCATGAACAACGGCCAAATTGTGCCGCTTGTCATGAGAAATAAATGCGAATCAGCGTTTGAACGCTGCCACAATCCGGCCTAACGCTTGGTCGTTCATCGCCGGCCTTCAGAACCTTTCCGGGAACCAAGATCATCATGACAAAACTTCGCCTTGTGCTGCTCGCCACGACCGCTCTCACAGCGATGCAATTTGCAAGCACCGCCGCGCACGCGCAGAGCGCGCCGATAGTGGTGGCGCAGGCCAAGGAAGAACTCGGTCCGGACGGCAAGCCCAAACAGCCGCCGAAGGGCGCGCAGCCTCCCGCGAAGCCGGCTGCTCCGCCTGCACCGGCAAAACCCGCGGCCCCACCACCGCCACCTCCGGCAGCCAAGCCTCCGGCTCCGCCGCCGCCCCCGCCTGCGCCGCCCAGACCAGCCGCGCCACCGCCGCCTCCGCCGCCGCACGCAGCGCCGCCGCCGCCTCCTCCGCCGCACGTAGCGCCACCGCCGCCGCCGCCTCCTCCGCCGGCGGCCAAGCCGGCAACTCCGCCGCCCCCGCCACCTCCGGCAGCCAAGCCGGCGACGCCTCCGCCGCCACCCCCGCCGGCCGCCGCACCAGCTCGCCCGACGCCACCACCCACGGCCACGCCGCAAACCTCAACGCCCCCCGCAGGTGGCCCGCAGGGACGCGAGGAGCGTCGCGAGCATGGCGGCCAGCCGCCGGCCGCCGGCACGCCTCCGGCAGGCGCGCCCGGTACTGCACCCACGACAGCACCGCCGCCAGGCCGTACCCAGCAGACGCCGGGCACCGCGCCGACCCAGGCAGCCCCCCAAGTCCAACCGGCGCCCGCAGCGCCGCCGTCTCCGCCGCCCGCTGGGGGCGCGCTGCGCGAGGAACGCCGCGAGCGCGAAGGGCGTCCGGGCACACCGCCTCCAGGCGGAACTCCGCCGGCCGCAGGCACGACGCCGCCCACACCTCCGCCCGCGAACGCCGCTGCACCCAGTGTCGTCCCCGGTGCCCCGAACGCCGCGGTGCCTCCCGGCCGGGTCCAGAACACACCGCCGACGGTGACGCCGGCCTTCCGCCGCGCGCCGACCGTTACTGCTCCGCTGCCGAGCGTGCCGCCGGCTGCCGCATTGACGCCGATCGCGCCGGGAGCGGCCCCGCAAGGACCGCGCCGCATGGAGGACTTCCGTGCCGAGCGGCGTGAGGTCCAGGAGGGCGGCCGCACCGTGATCGTCGAGCCGGGTCGCATCATTGTCCGCGATCCGAGCGGCCAGGAGTTCGTCCGCCACAACGAGATGGATCGCTTCCGCTTCGGTGCGCGCGACATCCGTACGCAGACCGTCGGCGGCGAAAGCCGCACCATCGTGGTCCGTCCCGATGGCACCGAGGTCATCACCGTGATCGGCGCGGATGGCCAGTTGCTGCGGCGGATGCGGCGCGACCCCGCCGGCCGCGAGATCGTCATCATCGACAACAGCTACCGCGATCCGCTCGCGGTCGGCGGCTTCTTTGTCGACCTGCCGCCGCCGGTCGTGCGTATTCCCTACGACCGCTACATTGTCGATTACGACGACGCGCCGCCGGAGTTGGTCTACGACACCCTCGTGGCGCCGCCGGTGGACCGCATCGAGCGCCGCTATTCGCTCGACGAAATCCGCTTCAGCCCGAACGTGCGGATGCTGATGCCGAGTATCGACGTCAACACCATCAACTTCGATCTTGGCTCGTGGGAGATCCCACCGGACCAGGCCGTGAAGCTGCAGGCGATCGCCGACGGCCTCAACCGCGCCATCCAGCGCAACCCGCGCGAGGTGTTCCTGATCGAGGGTCACACCGACGCGACCGGCAACGACACCGACAATCTGTCGCTGTCGGACCGGCGCGCGGAATCGGCGGCCGAACTGCTCACCCAGCAATTCGGGGTGCCGGCCGAAAACCTGACGTCGCAGGGTTACGGCTCGCAATATCTGAAGGAGCAGACCGACGGGCCGAGCCGCATCAACCGCCGCGTCACCGTCCGCCGCATCACGCCGCTGCTCAACGGCAACACGGCCTCGCTGCCGCCGCCCCCGCCCGGCATTGCGCCGCCGCGGTGACGCGAAGGCGGATCGACGAAATGCAAATGGCCGGGAGCGATCCCGGCCATTTTTTCTACCCGTCATTGCGAGCGAAGCGAAGCAATCCATATCGCCGCGAATCGATCGATGGATTGCTTCGTCGCTTTCGCTCCTCGCAATGACGATTAGAAGAATCGTAGGGTGGGCAAAGCAAAGCGTGCCCACCATCGTTCACCGCCGCAAGAAACGGTGGGCACGGCGCTTTGCGCCTTTGCCCACCCTACAATTCGCGGCGCACCCCGCAATTCAGCTCTTGTCGCTGTCGAGTTTGAAGATCTGTGAGCCTTCCCCGATCGACAGCAAGCCTGTGTCTGCGTAGAGATTGAGCTTGGCGCGGGTATCGGCGATGTCGAGGTTGCGCATGGTCAGCTGGCCGATACGGTCCGCCGGCGTGAACGCCGCATCTTCAACCTTTTCCATGCTCAGCCGCTCGGGCTGATAGGTCAAATTGGGACTTTCGGTGTTCAGGATCGAGTAGTCGTTGCCACGGCGCAGCTCGAGCGTCACCTCGCCGGTGATGGCGCGAGCCACCCAGCGCTGGGCGGTTTCGCGCAGCATGAGGGCCTGGGAGTCGAACCAGCGCCCCTGGTACAGCAATCGGCCAAGGCGCATGCCGCTGATCCGGTACTGCTCGATGGTGTCCTCGTTGTGGATGCCGGTGACCAGGCGTTCGTAGGCGATGTGCAGCAGCGCCATGCCGGGCGCTTCGTAAATGCCGCGGCTCTTTGCCTCGATGATCCGGTTCTCGATCTGGTCGCTCATGCCAAGGCCATGCCGACCGCCGATGGCGTTGGCCTCGAGGAACAGCGCGACGGGATCGGCGAAAGTCTGGCCGTTCAGCGCGACCGGCTGGCCCTCGACAAAACGCACGGAGACCGTTTCGGCCTTGACACTACAATCGTCGCGCCAGAACGGCACGCCCATGATGGGATTGACGATCTTGATGCCGCTGTCGAGGCTCTCGAGATCCTTGGCCTCGTGGGTCGCACCGAGAATATTGCTGTCGGTCGAATACGCCTTTTCGGCGCTCATCTTGTAGGCGAATCCGCTGGCGGTCATGAACGCCGACATTTCCGCGCGGCCACCGAGCTCGTCGATGAATTGCTGGTCGAGCCAGGGCTTGTAGATCCGCAAACCCGGATTGGTCAGCAGGCCGTAGCGGTAGAAGCGCTCGATGTCGTTGCCCTTGAAGGTGGACCCATCACCCCAGATGTTGACGCCGTCTTCCTTCATGGCGGAGACCAGCATCGTGCCGGTCACCGCGCGACCGAGCGGCGTGGTGTTGAAGTACGCGATGCCACCGGTCGAGATGTGGAAGGCACCCGATTGGACGGCGGCAATGCCTTCGTGGACCAATTGGGAGCGGCAATCCACCAGCCGGGCTTTTTCGGCGCCGAAGTCCAGCGCTTTGCGCGGAATCTCGTCGTAGTCGGCCTCATCGGGCTGGCCGAGGTTGGCGGTATAGGCAAAGACGCGGGCGCCCTTTTGCTTCATCCACAAAAGCGCCGCGCTGGTGTCGAGACCGCCCGAGAAAGCGATGCCGACTTTTTCCCCCTTGGGCAGGCTTTCCAGGATCGTACTCATAGCGTTTCCAATCGGTCGAAAGTGCTGAGTTCGTTTGCGGCGCGAATACCAATTTTCGCGCGGTTCTATAGGGAGAACGCCTTGCTAGGCAAGCCGCTCAAGGCTCAATCATCGACATGAGCCTCGACAATGCGGTGCACGAAGGACCGCTCCGACTTCGACCAGCGGTCTGCAAGACGGCGCCGCCAGATGAAGGCGGGCCAGGCAAATCGTGTCAGCGCGGCATCGATGCTTTCGTCGGAGAGCCTGGTCCGCGGCCAGCGATAGATGTAACCGTGTGCCAGCCAGATCACCAGAAACGTCACCAGGCCGGCTGCGGCGACGTCCGTAAAGAAGTGCCCGCCGAACGCCATCCGGAGCAGACTGGTCACGACGCCGAACAGCGTCGCCGCGGCATAGGCGAGCGGGCGCCAGGCCGGCGGCGTCAGCGCTGCGGGGGCATAGGTCCAGAACGCGGTCGCGCCCTCGCCTGAAAAGAACGAGCAGTTGCGATCGCAGCTTCCACGCGGATCCCACCACGCCACGAATTTCTGGGGACCGTTGAACTGCGTGACCACGACCGGACGCGGTCGGCCCCAATAGCTCTTGAACGTGAGATTGGTCAGCACGCCCGCGGAAAGCACAAGCGTGATGAGCAGGAAGACCATTGCCCGCCCGGATATCAGCAGTTTCCGGTCCGGCCGCAGCAGCTTCGCGACCAACGCGACAATCGCAGGACATGCGAGGAGCCACGCGATCCACATCGCAGCATCCCGCGCGAACTCTGCCAGCGTGTTGAATTTGAGCGGGAAGGATTTGGTCGCCGCATCGTAAAACAGCGCGGCCAGCTTCAAGTCAAGTTCGGGAAAAAAACCGAACAGCAATCCGACGAAAGCCGCCAATCCGAGCGCGATGAAGAGTCCAATCCGGTTCATGGGAGCGGGTTTAGCGGAGGAAATCCGGCATGGGAAGGCTTGCGCCGGGCGTTAAAACGGCGGCGGGGATTGCGACGGCATCGGCGGCGGTGGCGGCAAGCGGCGCGGCGGCTCGCGCCAGGCGCCTGCGTTGCGGCCCGCGATCATCCAGTAGACGATCCCGGCGACAATGCCGGCCCCCGTCATGATTTCCAGATGACGCCGCACGATGCCTTCGAAGCGCAGCGTTTCGGGATCGAACGGCACCAGGCCAAGGTAGCAGGCGAGCCCGACAAGGGCGCCGCCGACCGCGTAGGCCAACGCGCTGCGGATGTAAAAGGCTTCGGTGATGAGCGCGATGATCATCGCCGGCAGCAGCGCAAATCCGGAGATGAAGATGAAGCCGAATCCGATGATGATATCGATCGCGCCCTGATCGACCGGCCCTGAGCCGAGATCGCTGAACTCGGGAAACATGACGGCGCCGATAATGATCATCCCCGCCACCAGGCAGGCGGCGAGGAAGGCGAAAGCGATCACGAAGAGCCGGCCGATCAGTGCCATCAAGAACTTCTCATATGCCAGCTTTCGATCCACGAGCGCGACCACACTCCTCATCCTGAGGAGCGGCGGCGTCGCCGCTCCTCACCACGAGGGGGATCAATCCGTCATGGCCATCGCGCGCAGTGCTTGCCGCTCGCGCGCCGACAATTTCTCGGTCTCCGATTTCAACTGGCCGCAGGCGGCAAGGATGTCGCGGCCACGCGGCGTGCGCACCGGCGAGGAGTAGCCGGCGTTGAAGATATATTCGGAGAATTCTTCGATTCTATCCCAGTCCGAGCATTCATACACCGTGCCCGGCCACGGATTGAACGGAATGAGATTGATCTTCGCCGGGATGCCCTTGAGCAGCTTTACCAGCAGCTTGGCATCATCGAGCGAATCGTTGACGCCCTTCAGCATCACATATTCAAACGTGATGCGCCGCGCGTTCGACGCGCCCGGGTAGTCGCGGCACGCCTGCAGCAGTTCGGCGATCGGGTATTTGCGGTTGAGCGGCACCAGTTCGTTGCGCAACTCGTCGCGCACCGCATGCAGCGAGATCGCGAGCATCACGCCGATCTCCTCGCCGGTGCGGATGATGTTCGGCACGACGCCCGAGGTCGACAGCGTGATGCGGCGCCGCGAGATGCCGATGCCTTCATTGTCGGCGACGACCAA
>Ga0210403_10000561_pt1 | contig 38373 bp, 33 predicted proteins | sample IncBWC19MmetaG_FD_150863 | JGI IMG/M metagenome (GOLD analysis project Ga0210403, IMG submission 150863) | Forest soil microbial communities from Barre Woods Harvard Forest LTER site, Petersham, Massachusetts, United States - Inc-BW-C-19-M | ecosystem: Environmental > Terrestrial > Soil >...
TCAAATTTACGTTTGAAGGCGAGATTAGTGTGGCGGTGACCCAGGTCGGACATTCCGCAGAGCTTCGTGTCCACGACACCGGCGTGGGTATTCCACCGGCGGTGATTGCCGACGATAACGCCGACATGCGCCAGTACCTGACACGCCTGCTCTCGGAGCGCTATGACGTGGTCTCCGTCGCTGACGGAAATCTGGCGCTCGAATCGGTTCGCCAGAAGGCTCCGGACCTGGTGCTGAGTGACATCATGATGCCGAATCTCGATGGCTTTGGATTGCTGCAGGGGTTACGCTCGAATCCAGAGACAAATACCATTCCGGTCATCCTGCTTTCGGCCCGCGCTGGTGAAGAATCCCGCGTCGAGGGCATCGATGCCGGCGCTGACGACTATCTCGTTAAACCCTTCAGTGCGCGTGAACTGCTGGCGCGGGTGCAGACTCACCTCGAGTTGGCACGGGTCCGCCAAGAATCCAGCGAACTACTCCGCCAGAACGAACAGCGCTTGCGGGCTTTCCTCGCCGCAAGTTCCGATGTCGTCTATCGCATGAGTCCAGATTGGAGCGAGATGTACGCTCTAGACGGAAAGGATTTCATTCCCGACACAAAGAACGCGACGAGCGGATGGGTCAGCACATATATTGACGCTGCAGATCAGCCGCGCGTGCTGTCTGTGATCCAGGAAGCCATTCGAAGCAAGAGCGTCTTTCAATTAGAACATCGCGTCATTCGCGCCGATGGATCGATGGGATGGGTGCTCTCGCGGGCAATTCCGTTGCTGGATGAACATGGCAAGGTCATCGAGTGGTTTGGCGCCGCGCGCGATATTACAGTGCCCAAGCAGATGGAAGTGGACTTGCGCGAAGCTCACTCGAAGCTCGAGATGCGAGTCCGGCAGCGCACCGAAGAGTTGGAAAAAGTGCAGGGCGACTTGCGGGACTTGTCGGCCAAGTTACTGCAGTTGCAGGACGAGGAACGACGTCGAATCGCGCGCGATCTGCACGACAGTGCTGGTCAGACGCTGACCGTTCTCGGCATGAACCTCGGTCAGTTGGAGCAATTCGCTCAGAGTGGCAATGGGCAGTTCACCGAGAAACTGCAGGAGGCGCAGGAACTCCTGCAACGCGTCACACAGGAGATCAGAACAACGTCCTACCTGCTTCATCCACCGCTACTGGATGAGAGCGGTATCGCTGCCGCGCTTCGCTGGTATATCGACGGGCTGGGTCAACGAACTCCTCTGAAGATTGACCTCAGCATTTCCGAAGATTTCGGAAGACTTTCCAGGGAGACTGAACTGGCGATGTTCCGCATAGTACAAGAGAGTCTGAGCAATGTCCTGCGGCACTCCGGCAGTGATATCGCCGAAATCCGAGTCAGGCGGCATGATCGCGGAGTGACCCTCGAAGTCGAAGATCACGGCAGAGGAATCGGAACCGAAAAACTCGCTGCCATCAACGAAGGCGGATCGGGAGTCGGCGTCCGAGGGATGCGAGACCGTGTTCGCCATCTCAATGGCGAAATGAAACTTGAGTCAACTGACTCGGGAACGACGGTTTCCATCTCACTCCCTGATGGTGGATCAGAGCGGGACGCGGTTGAGGAAGAGACTCGGTTATCCCCAGCCGTGTGAAGCTTCCGCTGATACAAAGCCTTCTCCTACGTGGCAAAACCGTCGTAGCTACCTGGGCTGACGACCAACACCCCTCCGGAACTGTTAAAATCGGCTCACTATGAGCCCCCAGCCCCCGTTTACCGATGTTCCAGACGCGATTGAAGAGATTCGTGCGGGACGGATGATCGTCGTCGTCGACGACGAAGACCGCGAGAACGAAGGTGACCTCACGCTCGCCGCCGAGAAGGTCACGCCTGAGGCCATCAACTTCATGGCGAAATTTGGGCGAGGGCTGATTTGTCTGGCGATGACGGAGGAGCGGCTCGAGCATCTGAATATAGGCCCGATGACGGCGGAGAATACTTCGCAATATGGCACGGCCTTCTGCGAGGCAATCGACGCGCGCCAGGGAGTTACTACCGGCATCTCCGCTTATGACCGCTCGCGGACCATTCAGGTCGCGATCGATCCCGCAACGAAGCCATCGGATCTAGCTCGCCCTGGACACGTCTTCCCTCTTCGCGCTCGCAAAGGCGGAGTGCTGGTACGCGCAGGACAGACGGAAGCCTCGGTCGATCTGGCGCGGCTGGCGGGCATGGTACCCGCGGGAATCATCTGCGAAATCATGAAGGACGACGGCAGCATGGCGCGGGTGCCGGACCTGATCGAGTTTTGCCGCGAGCACAAGATGAAGATGCTGACCGTCGCGGAGCTCATCCGCTACCGCATGGCGCACGAGCGCTATGTGAACCGCGTCGGCGAGGCGCTCATCGATACGCGCTTCGGCGAATTCCGCCTGATCGCTTATTCGAGCGAGGTGGATGGCGGCGAGTCGCATGTGGCGCTGGTTCGCGGGGATATCGAACACAGCGACCAGCCGGTGTTGGTGCGCATGCACGCTCATTGCCTTATGGGAGATGTCTTCGGCGCGACCGGTTGCGAGTGCCATGCCACCCTCGAAGCCTCACTGCGCCGCATCTCCGCGGAAGGACTGGGCGCACTCATCTATCTGCATCAGACCTCGCAGGGATTCTCGGTTGAGAAAATTGGCGAGCGAGCCGCTTTGAGCTTTCATGGCGGAAGGGCCCTTACTTCTCTCTATGACAACAGCAAGCATATCCAACGCGAGATTGGGATCGGGGCGCAGATTTTGTCGGATTTGAACCTGCGGCGGATTCGACTGCTGACAAACAGGCCCAAAAAAGTCGCAGCGCTCGAAGGTTTCGGAATCGAAATCGTAGAACAAGTGCCCGTACAACTTGGCGACGCCAAGGTCCAGAAGCGCTAGCAGAAGCCAGTCCAAATATTAGGGAACGTCATGGCAACTCATTTTGCGTCGGTGGAGAAGAATGAACGCAACATCCCGCCTGGGATGATCGATGACGCTCGCAAACATGTCTACGAAGCCGCCATTCGCACGCCACTCGTGCGCCTGAATTACGACGGACCCGCCGAGATTTACCTGAAGCTCGAGAGCCTGCAACCGATTGGGGCGTTTAAGATCCGGGGTGCCTACAACGCAGTGCGCCTGTTGCCGGAAGCAGAGCGTCGGCGCGGGGTCTGGACGGTGAGTGCGGGCAACGCCGCGCAGGGAGTCGCGCTCGCGGCGCGCAAGGCTGGCGTCCCGTGCAGGGTGCTGGTAATCGACGCCGCTCCCGCAGCCAAGCTTGACGCGGTACGGCGCCTCGGCGGGGAGATCGTGAAAGCTTCGTACGACGACTGCTGGAAGGCACTGGCGGACCGCGCACATCCGGCGATGAACGGTGCGTTTGTTCATCCGTTTGAGGATGACGAATTTATTGCGGGCAACGCGTCGGCGGGGCTGGAGATTCTGGAAGATCTGCCCGATGTCGAGGCAATCGTGGCCTCGTTTGGCGGTGGAGGCTTGTCGTGCGGCATCGCGGCTGCCATGAAAGAGCGTGCGCCTAAAGTGAAGGTGTTCGCCGCGGAACCGGAAACAGCGGCGCCGCTGGCCTGGTCACTGGCAGCCGGATCAGCGCAGAAGTTTCCCACCTGGAAGGCGAGTTGGGTGGACGGGTGTGGCGGAAAATCGGTGTTTCCGCGGATGTGGGATCTGGCGCATCATCTGCTGGCCGGGTCCATCGTGAGCACGCTCGACGAGGTACGGCTGGCAATGAAGATTGTGGCGGAGCGGAATCATGTCATCAGCGAAGGGGCTGGGGCTTGTGCGGTCGCAGCTGGGCTCAGTGGGAAGTGTGGCGCGGGGAAGATCGTCTGCGTTGTGAGTGGCGGGAATATCGACCTGTCGGTGTTTGCGCAATTGGTCAGTCAATCGTAGAGACGTTGCTTTGCAACGTCTCTGCTTGCAGCACAATACCTGCGGACTAGACCGGAAAGACCGACGCTTCAGGTTTCGTGGATAGAAGAGACGTAGCAAGCTACGTCTCTACGAGATGAAATTGCAGTTCTAGAATGGTTTGCGAACTACGACTTCGCTGTCCCGGATGAAAAATTGGGCTGAGCAACTCTCCGAGCCGCAGATGACCGGGAGCAATCCGTTGATCTGTTTGCGCGTGATGAGGCCGAGCATGCCGCAGGATGGGCATGAGAGCACGGCCCAGTAAGGATCTTCCTTTTCGCCGATCTCACCGGCATTTTCGAGGACAAAGACGGTACCAGGCTGCATCTGTTCCGGAATCCACTCGTTGAGGATGTCCAGTTCACCGACCATGTGTTCCCTCCCTCGATTCGGTTAGTGCTCGACCCAAAAATCCCTACGAAGCTTTTCTAGCACGCTTCAGGTAATCCCGCGAAGTTACTGAGGTACTTGCCTTTGCCGCGGCCACACCGGTGCGAACCCGGCGCACGGCGTCGGTTAAACAGATGCCCAAAATGGGTTGATTCGAGTTCTTGAGGATGTCGACGATCTGCTTGGCCGAAGTCTCGAGATATAGATGTTTGCCGTCTGTGAGGAGATGAATTTCCGAGTTGCGGTCGACGATTTCGGCCAGTCCTTTGCCGAATTCGCGGTCGAGGAAGCGGACGACCTTGCGTACTCCCTGCAGCGAAAATCCTTTGCGGCGGAGTTGGCAGATGACGACGATTTCCGTGAGTTGGTTCAGCGAGTAGAGGCGACGATGGCCTTCGCGCTCCGCTCGAACCACACCGCGCTCGTCCCACCACTGCAGTTGGCGGGCCGTGATGCCTGTCAGGGCGATGACTTCTCGGGAGGTGAAGCGATCCTGCATTTATCCTCAAAAATGTTTGAAACAATTTCAATGCAAAATGTTTCACACATTTTAGGCATAGCAGCCTGTGGATCAAGCAAAGAAATAAAGGGGTTAGTGACTAAGAGAGTTCCTGCCAGGAACGCTCCGACCACGGGGGCCGAAGCCCCGAATTTGTTCGTGACCTGAACGCGGCCCTCAAAGGGCCGCCCTTCCACGTGACCTCAGGGGCGGCGCGGGCGGATGGCATCAATGCGGAGGGATCCGCCGCCGACGAAATGAACCATCTCGAGTTTGTCTCCGTCGTTGAGGATGGTCTCGGCCCAACGGTCGCGGGGTATGATGTCACGATTGAGTTCGATGGCGACACGGTCCGACTTCATGCCTAAGGCTTCGACGAGAGCGGCTAAGGTGGAGACCGGGGAATCGAAGGTTCTTTCTTCTCCGTTGATGTGGAGTTTCATGATGTATAGGACAATGTACGCCGATTTGATTGGGTGAGAAAACGTGGCGTCCCTGGTGAGACTCGTGCCTTGTTTGCAAGCTTACCCGGCACTTCCGTGCCGGGCTTTCACATGCCGCCGCTTCGCGGCTGCAATCACTTATGGCCAAAGTCCCGTGCCAAAACAGGCGACAGCGCTGGCGCACCCAAACGCTCACTGCGCTCGCGGGGCAGACGAAGGCGTCCGCCCCTACACAACATCTGCTTATTCGGCTTTACGGAGGATGAACTTTCTGGTGGCGGTGCGCCCTTCGAAGTTGGCCTGGACCAGCAAGGATGAGTCTGGCAGGGCGGCTTCCTCGACTTCAATCTTAATTTCCGCGGCGCCTCCGGAATCGGCGACGGCTTGCGTGTAGAACGGGGCGGCGCCGGGTCGCGCGAAGCGGAAGGTCAGGCGTGCTCCCGACGCAGCCGTGCCTCCTTCGGTTACGCGCAATTGCATCGTGAGATTGCGCTCGGCGAGGACTGAATCCGCGTTGAGCCACTGAACTTCGAGCTCCTTGACCGTGGCAAGCGCTTCGGGTTCGGGGTGATCGAGGACGTTGTCGAGTTTCCCTTCTCGGATGGCGTCGAGTACGAGTCGATGCTGCTCGCGCAACTGTTGTTCTTTCTGGGCATCGCCGAACTGTGCCTCCGATGCCTTTTTCGCGTAGGAGGTAGCCTTCTTGCCTATGCAGCGGCCGCGCACGAATACCTGCGTCTGGAGGAGGAGCTCGCCTTCACGCGCTTCGCTCTGCACGTGATAGATCGTGTCGCCGTGCTTTACGTCGGTATTGAAGCCAAAAATCATAGGGATTGAGTCATTCAGTCATTGAGTGATTGAGTCTTTGAAAAGGGGAACTGAACCACAGTTCCTTAACTCTTTTTCCTGATTTTCAATCGCTCAATCGCCAAATCACCCGATCGTAAATCGCTCACATTCAATTTCCAAAATTCGCCTCCGCTCGCTTGACACTCGCGAGTGTAAGCCCATAATCTAGAACGTTTAGGCAATCACTTGGCGCGAATTATATATACCTCCTCCTATGCCCGACAATTACTTCGCTCGCTACCTCCCGTTTCTCATCCATATTCTTATGGCTTGCGGGATTGCGGTCGCGATTATCCTGCTTTCATGGCTGATCGGGCAGCGTAAGCCCACCCGAGCCAAAATGTCGCCCTACGAGTGCGGCATGACCCCGATCGGGGACTCCCGGCAGCGCTTCTCCGTTAAATTCTATCTGGTCGCTATGCTATTCATTCTGTTCGACGTTGAGGCTGTCTTCATCTATCCCTGGGCGGTGATTCTGAAGAAACTCAAGGCAGATGGACAAGGCATGTTCGGGCTGTGGGAGATGCTGGTGTACATCGGAATCTTCCTGGTCGGTTTCTTTTATGTGTGGAAGAAAGGTGTTCTGGACTGGGGTGAGACCGCCGAGGGGAGGAAACTACGCTGATGCCGCTGGCACCTCCCATTACCGACCTCGCTGAACTTAAGAACCATCCGGCTATCGCGTGCCTGCTGGGCTGGAAGGAGTCGGCGGTGCAAAGCGTGAAATACGATCGCGACGAGATGACAATTTACGTGGACCGGTCGGACATCCGCGAAGCGTGCGCATTGCTCAGGGACGATTCAGGCTGTCCCTTCAATTTTCTCTCCGATATTACCTGCGTGGACTGGTATCCATCCGAGCCGAGATTTGAGGTTGTATATCACCTGCTCTCAATTCCCAAGAAGGAGCGCGTTCGGCTCAAGGTTCGCTTGAATAGTTCCAGCCCTACACTTGATTCGATTACATCTATCTGGCCCGGTGCGAACTACTTCGAACGCGAAGTCTACGATCTGTTTGGGGTACGGTTTGCAGGACATCCTTATTTACGGCGGATCCTGATGCCCGAGGACTGGGAAGGCCACCCCCTCCGCAAAGATTATCCGGTGGAGGGCTACCAATAGATGGCTCACCTGAATCCCACGCCAGTGCTGGAACCCGGACAGGATCGCACGATGATCCTGAACATGGGGCCGCAGCATCCGTCGACGCACGGCGTGCTGCGCGTACTGCTGGAGATCGACGGCGAAACCGTTGTGCGCCTGATGCCGGACATCGGCTACCTGCACACGGGCATTGAAAAGACTTGCGAGGCGAAGTTTTACCAGCAGGTTGTGCCTCTGACGGACCGCATCGATTACCTCTGCCCGCTGACCAACAATCTGTGCTACGTGCTGGCGGTGGAGAAGTTGCTAGGACTGGAGATTCCACCAAAGGCGCAGTGGCTGCGCGTGCTGCTGAACGAACTGACCCGTATCAATTCGCACCTGGTGTGGCTGGGCACGCACGCTTTGGACATCGGTGCGATGACGGTCTTCTTATATTGTTTCCGCGAGCGCGAAGAAGTCCTCAAGATATTCGAGATGGTCAGCGGGCAGCGGATGATGACTTCCTATTTCCGCGTGGGCGGGATCGCCCTGGAACCGCCGTTAGGATTCTTCGATCGCGTGCGCGATTTCGCGGGTTACTTCCCGGAGAGGATCGACGAGTACGAGAACCTGCTCACCGGGAATCCGATCTGGGTGATGCGAACAAAAGGCGTCGCCTACATGTCCCCGGAAGATGCGGTCGCCCTGGGCGCAACCGGGCCGACGCTGCGCGGGAGTGGCGTGGACATCGATTTGCGGAGGGACATGCCGTATTCGAGCTACGAAAAGTTTCAGTTCCGGGTGCCGGTATCGCAGGATGGTGACGTCTTTGCCCGGTATATGTGTCGGGTGCAGGAGTTGCGCGAGTCGGTCGCGATCGTGCGGCAGGCGCTGGATGGAATGCCCGAAGGTCCCATCAAGGCCGACGCACCGCACGTGGTTCTTCCGGACCGGGAGAAGATGAAGACTCAAATGGAGTCCCTCATCTATCACTTTAAGATCATTACGGAAGGCTTTGCGGTGCCAGCAGGCGAGGTTTATCAGGCAGTCGAGTCTCCGCGGGGGGAGATGGGGTACTACATCGTCAGCGACGGGACGGCGAAGCCGTATCGGGTGCATATGCGGTCGGCCTGCTTTGCGAATCTGCAGACGCTGCCGAAGATGTGCGAAGGACGACTCTTGGCGGATGTGGTGGCCGCGATCGGGTCCATTGATATTGTGCTGGGGGAAATTGACCGGTAACGAATTGAGTCATTGGGTGATCGGGTCATTGGGCGATTGATTTCCCAAGGGCGGATATGTGAGCAGTCAACCAGAGCAGTTGCGAGACCGAACGAAAGCATTCGCGTTGCGCGTAATCCGGCTGTACAGGTCGCTCCCTTACAAGACGGATACGCAAGTTTTGGGAAAACAATTATTGCGGTGTGGGACTTCGGTAGCTGCGAATTATCGAGCGGTTTGTCGGGCTCGCTCCAAGGCCGAATTTGTAGCTAAGATGGGAGTGGTTGTCGAAGAGGCGGACGAAGCGAGTCTATGGCTGGAGTTGATGACGGAATCCGGTATCGTGCCGTTGAGAAAAACGGAGCTACTCCTGAAAGAAGAGAATGAACTGACAGCGATCTTTGCAGCCTCGGAGCGTACGGCACGACATGCAGCGTGAGTTTTCAATCGCGAAATCGCTCGATCACACAGTCGCTCAATTTTTATGAAGTTTTCTGACGAATTCGAGGCGCGGTTTGCGGAGATGGTGCCGCATTATCCGACCAAGCGGTCGGCGCTGGTGCCCACTTTGCTGTATGCGCAGGATGAAGTCGGGCATCTGTCTGACGAAGTCATCGCTGAGATCGCTTCGCGGCTCGATCTGACCGAACTCGAAGTGCGGAACGTGATCAGCTACTACTCGATGCTGACCACCAAGCCGCGAGGGAAATACAACGTGCAGGTGTGCACGAATATCAGCTGCATGGTCCGCGGCGGAGAAGAAATCCTGCATCATTGTGCGAAGAAGCTGGGGATCGGGCACAAGCAGACGACACAAGACGGGTTGTTTACGCTGGAGGAAGTGGAGTGCATCGGAGCTTGCAGCTGGGCTCCGGCGGCGCAGGTGAATTACGATTTTCACGAGAACCTGACGACAGAGAAGATGGATCGGATTCTCGGCGAGTATCAGAAGAAGGGAACGCAGTAGATAGAATTTGGCGATTGTGCGATCGGGTGATCGAGCGATTAAGAATCGTGGTTTTTCAATCCCCAATGGCTCAATCGCACAATCACCCAATTTCATGGCTGATCTGGTCTCACATCCGGACGAGGTAAAGGTCGTCTCCCGGCGCTTCGGCCAGGGTGCGGTTAACATCGACCGCTACCTCGAGCTCGACGGCTACAAGGCCGTGCAGAAGGCGCTGGCCATGGAGCCGGACGCCATTACTAATGAGGTGAAGAATTCCGGGCTGCGCGGGCGTGGCGGTGCCGGGTTCTCGACCGGGATGAAGTGGTCGTTTGTGCCCAAGCAGTCGGCTAAGCCCAAGTACGTTTTGTGCAATGGGGATGAGAGCGAACCTGGGACCTGCAAGGATCGCCTGATTTTCGAGCATGATCCGCATTCGGTGATCGAGGGCGTGATGATCGCCGGGCTGGCCGTGGGCGCGCAGAGCGGGTACATATACATTCGCGGCGAGTACCGGTATCTGTCGAACATCATGCAGAAGGCGATCAAAGACGTCTATGCCAAGGGATTCGCCGGGAAGAACATTTTCGGCAGCGGCAAGGATTTCGACGTTTACTGGCATGGCGGCGCGGGAGCTTATGAGGTCGGCGAAGAGTCGGCGTTGATGGAGTCCCTGGAGGGCAAGCGTGGGGTGCCGCGGATTCGGCCTCCCTTCCCTGCCGTGGTCGGACTATGGGGCGGGCCTACGGTCATTAATAATGCCGAGACCCTGGCCAATGTCCCGCACATTATTCTTGGGGGCTCGGACTGGTACGCGAAGCTAGGGACGCCGAAAAACGGCGGGACGCGACTGTTCTGTTTGAGCGGGAACATCGCCAACCCCGGCGTCTACGAACTGCCGATGGGCTACAACCTCAAGAAGATGATTTATGACGTTGGCGGCGGGATTCCGAATGGACGGCAGTTGAAGGCGGTCGTGCCGGGAGGATCGTCGTGCCCGTGTTTGACCGCGGACGAAGTCGATGTCGCGATGGATTTTGATTCGGTCGCCAAGGCGGGATCGATGCTGGGCTCGGGCGGTGTAGTCGTCATTGACGACGCGCAATGCATTGTGAAGTTCGCGCTGCGGACGATGAAGTTTTATCAGCACGAAAGCTGCGGGTGGTGCATCCCCTGCCGCGAAGGAACCGACTGGCTGAAGAAAACTTTGGCCCGGTTCCATGCCGGCGGCGGATTGAAGAAAGACATCGACAACATGCAGTACCTGGCGGAGAACATGCTGGGGCGGACGTTCTGTCCGCTGGGTGATGCGGCGGCGATGCCGACGATCGGCTTCGTAAAGAAGTTCAGAAAGGAATTTGAAGACCACCTGGAAGGTCGGCCCTGCCCGTACGAGAAGGAAGGCGTGGTCGAGCCGATTCCAGTGATGGCACATTAAAGGATTGAGTCACTTGGCGATTGGGTGATTGAGCGATTGAAACTCTCGTGGCTTTGGGTTTTTCAATCACTCAATGACGCAATCGCCCACTCACGAAATTTTCATGGCTGATGTGAATCTTACAGTTGACGGCAAGAAAGTAACCGCCCCCGCGGGCACGCTCCTCATTGAGGCGTGCAAGAGCGTGGGCATTGAAGTGCCCTCCTTTTGTTATTACCCGAACCTCTCGTTGCAGGGCGCCTGCCGGATGTGCCTGGTGAAGATCGAGAAGATGCCCAAGCTACAGACCGCCTGCACCACGGTGATCAGCGAGGGTATGGCGGTGACTACCGAGAGCGAAGAGATCAAGCAGGCGCGAAAGTCGATGCTGGAAATGCTGCTCGGGAACCATCCGCTGGATTGTCCGGTTTGCGACGCGGGTGGCGAGTGCGAATTGCAGGACATGACATTCGCTTACGGTGCTGCCGAATCGAAATTCATGGAGGCGAAGAACCACAAGGAGGAGCAGCAGTGGTCTCCTGTGGTGTACTTCGACCGGCCGCGCTGCATCTTGTGCTACCGCTGTGTGCGCGTGTGTGGCGAGGGCATGGATGTTTGGGCTCTGGGAGTGCAGAACCGCGGCGTAAGTTCGTTGATTGCTCCTAATAAAGAAGATCACCTTGAATGCGAAGAGTGCGGGATGTGCATCGACATTTGTCCAGTGGGTGCACTCACTTCGGGAGCTTATCGGTACAAGACGCGTCCCTGGGAGATGAAGCACGTCGGCACCGTGTGCACACATTGCGGCGATGGATGCAAGACGACGCTGGGTGTGCGGCGCTCCGACGCCGGACTGGAGATTGTGCGCGGCGATAACCGTGACAAGAGCGGCACGAACGGAGACTTTCTCTGCATCAAGGGACGCTATGGGTTTGATTTCGCGAATCATGAAGAACGTCTGACCCAGCCGCTGATCCGGAAAAATGGGAAGTTGACTCCGGCAAGTTGGGAAGATGCGTTTGAATTGGTCGGGAAGAAGTTTGCGGAAGTGCGGGACAAGGACGGCGGGGCGGCGATGGGCGTTGTCGGTTCGAATCGCACTACGAACGAAGAAGCTTACCTGCTCTCGAAATTCGCGCGTACGGTGTTGAAGACGAACAACGTCGACCATCACCGTACGGCGGACTTCACCGCTTTCGCGGCGGCGATGCGGGGCAAGGAGAACGCGACGGCCAGCATGGCGGACGTCTTCACCGCTCCTGCGATTCTGCTGATCGGCAATGATCCGACGGAGCAGCACCCGCTGCTGGCGTGGCAGATTCGCAACAACGTTCGACTGCACCGGGCGATGCTGTATGTAATCAATACGGAATCGATTAAGCTGCGGCGGCAGGCTGCGAACTTTACGCAGATTCCCAAAGGGACGGAAGGTAAGGTCGCTGCGTTTCTCGCTGGGGATGACGCGGCGGCAGATGCGCTCGGGAACACGAAGGACGCGTGGGTCGCGCTGCGCGAAAAGATCCGCGGCGAGCAGAATATCGTCATTATCTTTGGGTCGGAAATTCGCGGCAAGGACATCGCGAGCCTGGTCGCGTTCGGCTCCGGCATTCCAGGCGCGAAATTCGCCTGCCTGGGAGATTATGCCAACTCACGCGGTGCGGCGGATATGGGTTTGTACCCGGATCTGATTCCGGGCTATCACCCTGCGACTGCTGCTAGTAAATTCCACGAGGAATGGGCTGACATTCCGCAAACCGTCGGACTTGATTTACCGGGCATGGTCGAAGCAGCCAAGGCGGGCAAGCTGAAAGCGCTTTATGTGGTGGGATCGAATCCGGTCGGCCGCCTCGACATCGATCCATTTGCTTTTTCCAAGGGTTTCGTCGTAGTGCAGGACATGTTCCTCACGGAAACTGCGGCGATCGCTGATGTCGTTCTACCTGCCGCCAATGCTTACGAAAAGTCAGGCAGTATGACCAACACCTGCGGCGACGTCCAATTAGTGAAGAAGGCTGGAGAGCTTTCCGGCACGAAGCCCGATTTCGAGATGATCGTGCGCATCGCCGATGCGATGGGAGCGGACATTCGCAAACTCGTCCCGTTCGGCGGCGGAGTGCGCGCGGATATGGGGCAATCGCGCGGAGCACAATCGGGAGAAGCCGATCGCCATGCAGTGTGGCTCGAGAATCAGGGACTGGAGACCAAGTTGAGCCCGCTTGACCCGATGGCGATTCTCGATGAGATTCAGCGCCTGGTGCCGGGATACGGCGCATCTCGCGCGAACCTTCTAGCGGGCAACAGCGAGCATACTTCGCTGGCGAACAGCGGCACAGGCGTGGCTCACAAATTGGAATCCATTCAGCCCGCAAACGATACTCTGTTCACCTCGGGCACGCTGGGGCGTTATTCGCGCGCTCTGAGGTCTGTCTTGGAGAGTCACGAAGTGACGTCCGCGGAAGTCGCGGCAGACTGATCTAGCTGTGAGCGGTGAGCTGTGACCAATGCGCTGATCGGCGTTGTGTTCCACAACTGATTCGGGAAAGGACGTGGGGCGGTGCCAATCTGGATTTACCTTGTAGCGGCCGTGATCAAGTCAGCGATCGTTTTGCTGGTGCTGCTCACGGCTGTCGCCTACACGGTGTGGCTGGAACGCAAGGTCGTCGGCCACATGCAGAATCGTTGGGGGCCCACGCGCGTGGGCCCGTTCGGACTACTGCAGCCTGCGGCCGATGGCATCAAGTTTCTATTCAAGGAAGACCTCACACCTCCACACGTGTACAAGCCGCTTTTCCTCGCGGCGCCGCTGATTGCCGTCATCTTCGCGCTGACTTCGATCGCGGTAATCCCGTTCGGCAACAGCTTCACGTTCGGCCCGTTCACGCTACCGCACCACATGCCGTTTCACTGGGCCGACGCCGAAATCGGTCCGTACAGCATTCCGTTGCAGATCACTGACGTGAATATCGGCCTGCTGGTGATCCTCGGCGTCACTTCCGTTGGTGTATACGGCGTCGCACTTGCCGGCTGGTCATCCAATAACAAATATTCCCTTCTCGGTGGGCTGCGTGCCAGCGCCCAGATGGTCAGCTACGAGATTTCGCTCGGCCTGTCGCTGGTAGGCGTTCTGATTCTATCGGGCAGTTTCAGCCTTCGCGAGATTGTGGACGTGCAGGGTGGAACTTTCCTGGGGTTCATTCCACGGTGGAATATTTTCCTTCAGCCTGTCGCTTTCTTTTGCTACTTGATGGCTGCATATGCGGAGACCAACCGCATCCCGTTCGATTTGCCTGAGGCGGAAACCGAACTGGTGGCGGGTTATCACACCGAATACAGCGCCATGAAGTTTGCGATGTTCTTCATGGCCGAGTACGCGAACATGATCACGGTGGCGTGCCTGGCGACGCTTTTGTTTCTAGGCGGATGGCACGGGCCGATTTTTGGTCCGCCGATTTTACAGGTGCTTTTGCCGGTCTTCTGGTTTGGTGCCAAGATTTTCGCATTTCTATTTCTTTACATCTGGGTGCGCGGGACGTTGCCGCGCTTCCGCTATGACCAACTGATGGCATTTGGCTGGAAGTTCCTGCTGCCGCTCGCGCTGGCGAATCTGATCGTCACCGCGATCGTCGTGGTGGTGAAGTAGCAGAGGTCAGGGTCTAGGTTCAGGGGTCGGCATCAGAAGCCAAGCATTCAAACTGTCCCCTAATCCCTAGCCTCTGTCCCCTAAGTACTGACTTTCGATGATCAGCGTTCATTTAATTCTGTTTCTAGCGTTCGGAGCCGTTTGCGTTGCGGGCGCGGTGAACCTGCTCGTGCAGCGGCATCCGATCAACAGCGCGCTGTCGCTGATTGCGGTGATGGCGGCGCTGGCGGGAGAGTATCTGCTGCTGGGCGCGGAATTTGTGGCCGCGCTGCAGGTCATTGTTTACGCCGGCGCGATCATGGTGCTGTTCGTATTCGTCATCATGTTGCTGAATGCTGGAGTCGAAGAACGCACGCAGGGCAGCCGGGTAGCGATCCTCTTCGGGGTCCCGGGAATGCTCATCGGCAGTGTGCTGGTGGCTTGGGTCGTGTTGCGGCATTCGGGAACTGGAGACGTTGCAATCGGTGCTTTGCCCGGACCTCCAAAAACAATTGGGGACATGCTGTTTCATGAGTTTCTCTTGCCCTTTGAAATCACTTCTATCTTGATATTGGTCGCCATCATGGGCGCTGTGGTGTTGGCCAGCAAGCCGCCATCATCAGAGGTCGGCGGGCCAGCACAGAAGGTGAAAGACTAATGGTTCCGCTTTCCTACTATCTGGTGCTCAGTGGAATCCTGTTCGCATGCGGCGTGACGGGATTCCTGATCAAGCGCAACATCATCGCCATCTTCATGTCGATCGAGTTGATGCTGAACGGAGTGAATCTTTCGTTCGTGGCATTTGCGGCGCATTGGCATGTACTCGCGGGTCAGATTTTCGTCTTCTTTGTGATGGTGGTGGCCGCGGCCGAAGCGGCCGTGGGGTTGGCGATCATCATTGCCATTTACCGCACGCGCGAGACATTGAATATCGACCAGGTGAACCTGCTCAAACTATGACGCAGAATCCTTATCTCTGGCTGATTCCGACGCTGCCGCTGGCGGGAGCGGCGATCAACGGATTCCTGGGCCGCAGGTCGTCAAAGAGGGCTGTCACCACGGTCGCTTTGACTTTCCCCGGTCTGAGCTTCGTTTTGGCGTTGAAGATTGCGCTGGGATTTTCGTCAGCGGCCGCGCCTTACGTTTTCAATCTGGCGCACTGGATTCGCTCCGGTAGCCTCGGGCTTCCCAACTTTTTTACGGCCGACTTTGCGTTTTATCTCGATCAACTATCGCTGGTGATGCTGCTGGTGGTGACCGGAGTCGGATTCCTGATTCACATCTACTCCGTCGGGTACATGTCGGACGATCCCAGCTATTACAGGTTCTTCACTTACCTGAACCTGTTCATGTTTTTCATGCTCACGCTGATCCTGGCGAATAACTATCTGATGATGTTTGTTGGGTGGGAGGGCGTGGGACTGGCGTCGTACCTGCTGATTGGATTCTGGTTCACGAAGGATTCGGCGGCCTCGGCGGGCAAGAAGGCGTTCATCGTTAACCGGATCGGCGACTTTGGATTTCTGATTGGACTGTTCCTGATCATTCAACACTTCGGGTCGCTGAACTTCACTGACGTGTTTGCGAAAGTGGAACCGCTGGCGGCGGAGACATCAGGCGCGGGACTTCTCACCGCGATTGGAATTCTGCTGATGGTTGGGGCTTGCGGCAAGTCGGCGCAGATACCGCTTTACGTTTGGCTGCCCGACGCGATGGAAGGCCCGACTCCAGTCTCAGCGCTGATTCATGCCGCGACCATGGTGACTGCGGGCGTTTACATGGTGGCACGCTCCCATGTCATCTTCGAGCGGGCGCCGATTGCGCTGACTGTGGTCGCCGTCATCGGAACTCTCACTGCTCTGTTCGCCGCAACCATCGGAATTACTCAGACCGACATCAAGAAGGTTCTTGCTTACTCGACCGTTTCGCAACTGGGCTACATGTTCCTCGCGTGCGGCGCCGGAGCGTTTTCGGCCGGCATCTTTCACTTGATGACCCACGCGTTCTTCAAGGGCCTGCTGTTCCTCGGAGCGGGATCGGTGATTCACGCCGTCGGCGGCGAGCAGGACATGCGTAAGATGGGCGGACTGAAAACCTACATCCCGGTCACCTTTTCGACGATGCTGATCGCCACCCTCGCGATCTCTGGAATCCCGCCACTGGCGGGCTTTTGGAGCAAGGATGAAATCCTGTGGAAGGCGTACCAGGCGAGTTGGGTGTACTGGCTGATCGGAGCCATCACAGCCCTCATCACGTCGTTCTATATGTTCCGCCTCTTGTTCATGACGTTTTGGGGAGACTATAAAGGCATTCAGGTCGACGATCACGGGCACGCTCACTCGGCCCATGGAGATCACGGGCATGGCGAACCGCATGAGAGCCCCATGTTCATGCTGGTCCCGCTGATCATTCTCGCGGTGCTGTCAGCGGTCGGGGGTTTCGTCGGGATTCACCATGGGTTCGAGCACTTCCTCGAGCCAGTATTCGGCTCGGAATTTCCAAAGACCATCACCGAAGCCTCTGGCAATACGGAATGGGTGCTGATGGGGATTTCCGTGCTCTTCGCCTTCGCCGGACTCATCCTGGCGTATGTACTCTATGTCAGCAAGCCGTACCTGCCTGAAAAGATTGCTGCTTCGCTGAACGGCTTTTACGATGTGGTGCTGAACAAGTATTACGTGGACGAGATTTACGCGAAGATCTTCGTTAAACCTCTTGTGGATGGCTCAACCAAGATCCTTTGGCAGGGGGTCGATCGAAAAGTCATCGACGACAACGTCAACAGCGCGGCTGATGGCGCCCGCCACGTATCAGACGAGGTTCGGCATATGCAGTCCGGTAATGTCCGGTCTTATGCGGGATGGATTGCGTCAGGCGCGGCGGCTGTGATCGCCTACATGATCTGGTGGGGGATGAGATGAACACCGACACATTGAGCCCCTACATTCTTACGCTGGTCACATTCGTGCCGCTCGGCGGAGCGTTGCTGCTGACGGTTCTCCCGCGGCGCGATCGTGATATCCGCGTGATTGCGTTCCTGGTGTCGCTGATTACGTTCGGTCTGTCGCTGCACTTACCGGTATATTTCCATCGGGCAATTGGCGGATTTCAATTCGATATCGACAAGTCCTGGATTTCGACCCCGAACATTCACTATCACATGGCGATTGACGGGATTTCGCTATGGCTGGTGGTGCTGACTACGTTCCTTACGCCGCTGTGCGTGCTGATCTCGTGGAAAACCGTGCACGATCGAGTGAAGGAGTTCTTCATCCTTCTTTTGGTCCTGGAGACCGCTCTGATCGGGGTCTTCACCTCGCTCGATCTGTTTCTCTTCTACTTCTTCTGGGAAGCTACGCTGATTCCGATGGCCTTGCTGATCGGCGTGTTCGGGCATGAGCGCAAGGTGTATGCGGCGGTGAAGTTCTTCATGTACACGATGATCGCGTCGGTGTTTATGCTGGCGGCGATCCTTTGGCTGTACGCTCACACCGGCAGCTTCGATTTCGTTGTTATTCGAGACCAGGTCGCCCGAGGCATGGTGCCAAACTTCTCCGGTGCTGCGCAGTGGCTGTTCCTGGGTTTCTTTATCGCATTCGCGGTGAAAGTACCGCTGTTCCCTTTCCACACATGGCTGCCGGATGCGCACGTGGAAGCGCCGACGGCCGGGTCTGTGCTGCTGGCAGGCGTTTTGCTGAAGATGGGCACGTACGGAATGTTGCGCTTCAATCTTGGGCTATTCCCTGAGCAGGCCCGACAGAATGCTCCCTGGATTATGGCGCTGGCGCTGATCGGCATCATCTATGGCGCTCTGGTCGCCATGGTGCAGCCGAACATGAAGAAGCTGATCGCTTACTCTTCGGTCAGCCATCTGGGCTTTGTGGTGCTGGGGATCTTCAGCTTCACGCAGTCGGGACTTAACGGCGCGATGTTTGTCATGCTGGCTCACGGCATCTCGACCGGCGGGCTATTCATGCTCGCGGGGATTTTGCACGAGCGGCGTCATACTTACGAGATCTCGGAGTTTGGCGGGTTGGCGTCGCCTATGCCGGTTTATGCGACCTCTTACCTCTTTATTGTGCTGGCGTCGGTAGGACTGCCGCTGCTCAACGGATTCGTAGGTGAGTTCCTAGTGCTGAACGGCGCCTTTCAGGCTAGGCCGATTTATGGAATTCTGGGCGCCACCGGAGTGATCTGGAGCGCGTGCTACCTGCTGTGGATGTTCCAGCGAGTTTTCTACGGCAAGGTGACGCATCCGATAAATAATGGGCTGGCCGACATGCTTGTTTTTGAGAAGGCCGCGGTGTGGCCTTGCGCTGTGGCTGCCCTGCTGATGGGTGTCGCGCCGATTCTCTGGCTGGGAGCGATTGATCCGGCTGTGCAGGCGACGCTGAATGCATTTCCACAGATAGTCAGCAAGGTGGTCGGCCAATGATGCCGCTGGCTCAAATTCAGGCCATTCCGCAGAGCGTGGATTACATACGGATCCTGCCGGAATTGATCCTATCCATCTTTGGCATTGTGGTTATGATTCTCGATCCCCTGGTAGATGAGGAGAAAAGCCAGAAGACGCTTGGCCTCATTGGATTCATTGGAACGCTAGCCGGGCTGGCATCTACCTGGTACATGGCAAAGTTCCCGGGACTGGCTTTCTCAAACACAATCCGGGTTGACGGCTTCAGTGTCTTCTTTAACTTTCTCGTGATCGCGATTGCCGCCGTCGTGATTTTGAGTTCGTTCGAATATCTGGCGGTGCAGAGGATTCGGGCGGGCGAGTATTACGCTCTGATCCTGTTCAGTGCGGTGGGCATGTCGGTGATGTCCTCAGCCATCGAATTGGTGCTGATCTTCATCGGGCTGGAGATCTCTTCCATTTCCACCTACATTCTCGCCGGATTCCGCCGGAATGAAGCATCAAGCGCCGAATCGTCGTTGAAGTATTTCCTGCTGGGATCATTCGCGACCGCATTTTTCCTGTATGGCGTGGCCCTTATGTTTGGCGCTACGGGATCGACCAACATCGACATCATCAGCCAACGGCTGCTAGCCAGTCGGCCAGAGATGCTGGTGTACACCTCGATGGCGCTAATGTTCGTTGGGCTGGGATTCAAGGTGGCGGTGGCACCGTTCCACGTCTGGACGCCCGACGTGTACGAGGGTGCGCCGGCTCCCGTGGTGGGCTTTATGTCGACAGCCCCGAAAGCCGCGGCATTTGCCGTTCTGTTGCGGGTTGTGTTTTCGATCAACGCGCCCGGACGCTTCTGGTTCCTGTGGGTAGCAGCAGCACTGTCGATGACGTTGGGTAATGTTGGCGCACTCGTTCAGAACAATGTGAAGCGACTTCTGGCCTATTCCTCGATCGCACATGCCGGGTACCTGCTGGTGGCATTCGCCATGACTACCCCGGATAATTCCCTGACTGGCATCTCAGCCGCCATGTTCTACACTGCGGCGTACGCGGCCATGAATGTGGGCGCGTTCGCTGTGGTCAGCCATCTGGCAAACGCTGGCGAGCGGTATGTCAATCTGGAGGACTATGATGGCCTGGGCCGCACTTCCCCGCTGCTGGCGGCGACACTCACCGTATTCCTGCTCTCGTTGATTGGAATCCCGATGACCGGTGGATTCTTCGCGAAATTCTACGTTTTCAGCGCAGCGTTGCGGGCTAATCTGATCTGGCTCACGATTATCGGCGTACTCAACAGCGCCATCGGGGCTTACTACTATCTAAGGATTATCGTCGCCATGTACATGCGCGAGTCTCGGAAGGAAGTGCCGGTCGGTCCTATATCGCTGGGTCTCGGGCTGGCGCTCGCCGTCAGTTTTGTGGCGACGCTTTATCTGGGAATCCTTCCTAACCGAGTTTTGCAGGTCGCGCAGCACTCCGCCCAAAATCTGGTCTCAATTACGCCGAGCACGGCGGGAGTTGCCCAGAACCCCCGTCAGACTGCCGGGACAAACTAACGGGCTTTTCTTTGACGGTATTCAAACTGTATTTGACAAGCGGCTTGTACCGCGTGCATCATGGTCAGCACAGTTCCCAGGTCGGTCCCTAGTTCTCCAGAGGGAGGCCGCCATTTAGCCGTGGAGGAGAGCCAATGTTCAACGTGATTAGCAGGCTGTGGTCCGAGGAGTCCGGGCAAGACATCGCCGAATACGCGGTCATGCTGGCCGTGATTCTGGTTCTGGTGGTCGGTACCGTGCGCCTGATCGGTTCGAACGCCAATAACGCATTCTCGAGCGTGGCTAGTTCGCTGCAGTAGAAGGGGTATCAGAAGTAGGTGGGAGCTTCAAAGATTAGGATTGCAATGACACGATTTACTCCAAGCCGCCGATTTGCCGCGTATTACCGATTTATTCGGTTTGCGGCTGCGGGGCAGCTTGGGGTGTGGACGGAGCACTGACGACCTTCCAAACGAACCAAGCTTAACCGCAAGCCGCGATCTAGGATCGCGGCTTTAGTTTTTTTGCGCCGGAAGACCAAAACAAGGAGAACCAACCCATGATTGTGAATATGTCGGAGAAAGCTACGGAGCAGGAAATCAATCACGTCATCGAGCGGATCCGCGAGGCCGGTTATCAACCCCACGTCACCCGCGGCACGGAGCGCACCATCGTCGCGGCGGTTGGGAGCGGACGCCGGCATGAGATTGAAGCCTTGCAGGTCGCTCCCGGCGTCGACAATGTCGTGGCGATCGCGCAGCCATTCAAACTGGTCAGCCGGCAGGTAAAGCCAGAACGCTCCATCGTCAAGATCAATGGCGTTTCGATTGGCGGACCTGATGTAGTGGTGATTGCCGGTCCCTGCTCGGTGGAATCTCGTGAGCAGTTGCTCGATACCGCCCATGCGGTCAAGCGCGCCGGCGCGTCGATGTTGCGTGGTGGCGCCTACAAGCCGCGGACTTCGCCTTACGATTTCCAAGGACTGGGGATTGAAGCTCTGAAAATCCTGCGCCAGGCAAAAGAAGAGACGGGCCTGCCGGTCGTCACCGAGGTCATGAGCACCGAGGACATCGACATCATCTGCGAGCACGTCGACATGCTGCAGGTAGGGGCACGCAACATGCAGAACTTCGCCCTATTGCGGCGTTTGGCCACGGTCAACAAGCCGATCCTGTTGAAGCGCGGGCCCTCCGCCACAGTCAAGGAATGGCTGCTGGCGGCCGAATATCTTCTCTCTGGGGGAAATCATCAGGTCGTGTTGTGCGAGCGCGGGATCAAGACCTTCGAAACCGAGATGCGGAACACGATCGATCTCGCGGCCGTTGCCCTTGCCCGCGATCTGTCGCACCTGCCGGTAATCGCCGATCCCTCGCACGGCACGGGCAAGCAGAGCCTGATCGCGGCCGTGTCGCGTGCAGCCGTTGCCGTGGGAGCTGACGGGCTCATCATTGAGGTGCATCCTTGCCCGGAGCGCGCGCTGTCGGACGGTCCGCAATCGCTCGACTTCGCGGGATTCGGGAAAGTCATGCGGGCGCTGGCAGAGCCGTTGCGCCAGATGGCAAGTTTGCCAGTAGCGGTTTCAACTGCATCCTAGATCCGTCGATGCGCATGTGTCAGGTAGAGGCTGAGCGAGATTCCAACATGGCACGGCTCCTCAGTGATTGGTCGGACTGGGCTGCTTCACCTTCATCGCCGGATCGCCGAAGGGTACAAATGTGCGGCGAACGTCAGGATCGGCGATATTAGACTTGGCTTTGACGATAGCATCTCCCAGCGCCACGCCGTTTGCGCCGAACGTGTTCTGAACCACCATCGCATCGAGATTCGTTTGGGGAGCGCATTGGTTCAGGCCGCTTGACGCCAGTACAGCAACACCGCCACCGTTCGGCGCCAAGATGAGAGAGACACCGAGCGGCTGATCAACGGCGTCCTGGAACAATCCGTTCAGGCAGTCCATGATCAGCAACACAGGCAGTTGCGAACCGTTACAGGCATTAATAGCAAAACCGTTCATACCCCCACCGCAGTAGTAGACGGTATCAATTTGCGCAAGATTTGGAGGCCGTTCCAAATCTCGCTCGGCCAATCTGCGGTACTCGCTTATCCCTTCGGCATGTTCATGTCTATGGCCACTAACTCCTCTGGCGTCAGCCGCACCCCCAGCGGACTCTGTGAACAATCAATCCGGGGATTGATCTGGCCGTCCATCTTGAACTCCACGCCCAATTCTTCTTCTGCAAATCGACGCATCGCCATTACTTCATGTTTGCTGATGCTGGTCGCAACCGTCTTCAACTTCAGCGGAAGGCCTCGTTCCTTGAGCAACCTGATCCCTTGCAGGCACCGGTCGTACGAGCCGGAAACCGCAGTCAGTGCTTCATAAGTCTCGCGAGTGCGGCCGTAGAGCGTGATCTCGATGGCAAATGGTGGCCACTCCTTTAGATAGTCGGCGATCTGCTCGTTGATGATCGTGCCGTTGGTGAACAGCGTGATCAGAAATCCCTTTTTCTTGGCGTAGGTATAGATCTCGAGGAAGTCTTTGCGGGCGAAGATCTCGCCGGCGGTATAGAGAATCCAGAAGCAGCCCATCTCGACCAGTTCGTCGAGCACGCGGAAGTGCTCTCCTTGGTCAATTCCCGCCGCTTGGCGTCCATGTCGCCCATGGGCAAGTTGTTGTAGCAGTGCAGACACTCAAGCGGGCAGCGGGGCGTGACTTCGATGGAAACCTGCAACGGCACACGCTCGCCAGCCTGGCGCTGGTGTAGATCTGCACTGAACGCGCCGTAACTAAACTGCTCCATGCGCCCTCAATTCTGAAAGCAGCGGATACGAGTCATCGCATCCGCTGCCTTTTGCCGTTCTTCCCGCCCCACTGGCTTCAGTCGCCGGCCATCGCCACAGACGCAGGGACCTCAACCAGACCAACCGCCTTCATTTCGCCCACAAAACTTGCCACGTCGCGCTCGGCTTGCGAGGAATCAACGTCGTACTCTTGCGCCACCGCTACGGCCAACTGGCTGACAGTCGTCGGAGATTCCAACAACTTCCAGATCAGCGTGCCGGTTCCGTTGAAGCTGTAGATGGATGCCAGGTCGCCGACTTTTCCACGGATCGGAACGATCAGCGTTTCGCCCGCAACCACTCGAGCCACCACCGACCGTGAACGGATCAACTTTTCGTTTGCGCAGGTGTCAGACAAACCAAGGCTCCGTCGTTCGGATTTCGTAAAAAACACACGCTTCGAAACCGGGCCGCTTTCGTCCCAAATTGAGATTTTGGCAACTGCACCCCCTCCTAGCAATCGGACTTTAGGGCAAGGTATTGAGTTGGTTATCACCCTGAATGGTTCCCAACCATCGATAAATTAGAGACTTACAGCTTGACTGGGGATGGCGACTGGGCGGCACTTTTGGCCGGGGGTTAGGAAAAGACAAAGTGAGGGATTCACGACTGGAGACCTATTCTTTCCTCTAGACAAACGAAACAAAACGCTATAAAAAGAAATGCGCTTTTCAGCGCGTTTGCCACGGCCCACGGGCTCACATTCAGGCTTAATTCCGTGCTTAACGAAGAAAGACGCCGCGCCATCCTCGATCTGTTGAGTCACCAGGGACGGGTACTGGTTACGGAACTCTCCAGGCAGTTCCAGACTTCGCAAGTCACCATCCGCAAAGATCTGGAAATCCTGCATGCGCATGGTCTCGTCCATCGCACCCACGGAGGCGCACTGCCATCGCGCGAAGGCGCGCTCGAAGATCCAACGCTGCGCGAAAAAGAGAAACTGCACCATCACGAAAAGTTGCGCATAGCGGAGTGTGCGGTTGAGAAAGTAAAAGAAGGACAGGTGCTGATCCTGGACTCGGGGACCACGACCACTGCGATCGCGCGCAGCCTGCGGAATTTCCAGAATCTCACGATCATTACCAATGCCGTGAACATTGCAGCCGAACTTTCGGGGACAGCCGTGGAGGTCATTCTGACGGGCGGTACTCTGCGCAAAAATTCCTTCTCGCTGGTCGGCCCGATTGCTGAGGAAACCCTGCGGCGTCTCAGCGCCGACATTTTGTTTCTTGGCGTCGATGGTTTCGATGTTCACTTTGGGCTAAGCACGCCGAATCTTCTGGAGGCGAAAGTGAACCGCGTCATGGTGGAAATTGCCAAGAAGACGGTCGCCGTATGCGATTCCAGCAAGTTTGGGCGGCGCAGTTTGTCACTGATTGCCCCAACCTCGGCTTTGCAGGAAGTTATTACCGACCGCGGGGTAGCGAAATCGGACCTGCGTGCACTGAAGCAGGCTGGGGTCGAGGTGACGCTTGTTTAATTCCAGATTTCAGATGTCAGATTTTAGATTGCAGATTGAGACTGCCGGCGGCCTCGTCGTTTGCACGAGTTGGGTTTCAATCTGAAATCTCAGATGTGCAATCTGAAATTCGGATCTGCATTCTGATTTCTTCATTTTGAGGCTCATGCCCCGTTTCGACGTCACCATCGCCGGCGAACTGAATCTCGACCTCATACTTTACGGACTGCCAGAACAACTCGAGCCCGAGCGCGAACTGCTGGCTGACCGCATGATGTTGACGCTGGGCTCTTCGTCGGCGATCGTCGCACACAATCTTTCAGCGTTAGGCAGCCAGGTAGGATTTCAATCGCGAATTGGAGACGACCCCCTGGGTCGGATTTCGCTTGAGCGGCTACAGGAAAGCGGGGTTGATGTATCGAACGTCCGCGTCGTTCGAAGCGCAACTACAACGGGACTGACCGTGATCCTGCATCATGAGCAATGGCGCAACATCCTCACGTACGCAGGGACCATCGCGGAGCTGACGTGGGACGATCTCGATCTCGAATATCTTGCTGACTCGCGCCACTTTCATTTCTCGTCGTACTACTTGCAGAAGTCGTTGCAGCCGCGAGTGGCGGAACTCTTTCGGTACTTAAAATCGAAAGGACTCACGATCTCTCTCGACACCAACGATGATCCAGAGGACCGCTGGGAAGGCGGACTCCACCAGCTTCTGCCGCACGTCGACGTGTTCCTGCCAAATGAACGCGAGGCCTGCAAAGCGGCTGCGACCGAGAATATGGAAGAAGCAATTGCCAAATTGGCGAAACTAGTTCCCCTTCTGGTCGTGAAACTCGGCCGCAAAGGAGCCCTCGCGCGGAAGGGCGCTGAGCGTTTCACTGCAGAAGCGAAAGAAGTTGTTCCGGTGGATTCGGTCGGAGCGGGCGACAGCTTTGACGCAGGTTTCCTGCATGAGTATGTGCGCGGAAGTGATCTTGCGAAATGCCTAGCGAGCGGCAACGCTGCAGGAGCGCTTTCCACTACGCGGCCCGGTGGGACCGAGGCATTTCGCGATCGGGAGCACCACAAGAAGTTGTTTGGTCGGTGAGAGCCGCTTCCGTGAACTTGTGTCATCCTGAGCGGCATAGTTTGCCGCGAAGGACCTGTGCACTCACTGGCGCCATCGGTGGTGTACACCAGTCCACAGGTCCTTCGCCGCAAAAGCCGCGGCTCAGGATGACAACACTCATATCGTGCCTAAACGCGAGGGGCTGGGAGATCGACAGCCACAAGCCACTACTTCGAACTGACTTCCAGCAGCAAATGTTCTTTGAAGTCCGCCTTGAGTCGCGGAGTTCTCGTGTTCTCTGCCTGCACGCTGCCCAAGTTCTTCCCGTCGACATAGTCAACGACGTTGTAGGTCCCGGACTTCAATCCGCGTAATTCCAACTCTCCCGCGAACGACTTTCCCGGATCGGTGAAGAACGCGTAGTACATCTTTCCATCTTTTTCGATGGCATACGCTTCGGGCGAGTCATATCCATACACATAGAGGTCGCGGAACTCACCCTTAGAGAGCATTTTCTGGTTGTACAGGGCGATCCACTTCTTCCAGTGCTCTTCTTTCTGACTGGTGAGCGCAACCGGTTTGAACTTTGGACCGGGATCCGGCCAGACGAACTTCGTGCCTGGCACTCCGCCAGCCCCCACGGTCGATGCGAAATCCGCTCCGTGCTCACTCCAGCCATCCGTTCCGACCCTAGACATCTCGGAAAGCTCCACGTGATCTCCGTAAACTGCCGACTGCGGTCCGAGCAGCGCCTTGTACATCTTGATGCGCCGCCGCACTTGCACGGCTCCCACCGGATCGGCCGTTACCGCCTGGTCAATGAATGGCAACCAGGCCAGCGACGGCGGCGTGCCGCAAGGACACGCCTGCGTCACGCTCTCGGGCTTGATGGCCCGCGTGGTCTCGAAGATGACCTTGTATACATCGGCCATTGCGTTCACGGAATCCTGCGGCGATTTGTGATGATGCGCAGGGTTGTAGCACGCGGGCACGCTGTATATGTTGTCGAGCTTCGATCCATCGAAGCCCCAGTCGCGAATAAATTTCTGAGTGAGTTGCTTGAAGTAGCTTTGCACCTCGGGTACAGCCGGACAGAGGGCCGCCAGATCGCGCGTCATCCGTGCATGCTTGCCGTTCTTGTCGAGAATGAACCAGTCCGGATGTTCCTTCGCCACCTTCGACACAATGTATTTGTGCGACTCCCACTTCCCTTGCCCGTCTTCGGCTCCGAGCGGCAACCACCAGAGCTGCGCAAGGATTCCCTGCTTGTGGAAGTCATCCGTCATCCGCTTGATCGAATCGCCCGGGAACGTGTCGGTACGCGGGTTCCAGTCGCCATACGTGTCGAACCAGCGATCGTCGAGTGTGGCCCACTTGATGCCCATTTCTTTCAGCTTGGGCACCGTACCGAGCATCTGCTTAGGCGTGACGTTGAATTCGTATCCCCAACCGCACCAACTCACGTTATAGGCTTCGTTCGAAGGCTTCGGAATGTTCCATCCTTCTTTTTGCAGAACGCTCGACCACATGCGCAGCGGCTCATAGAAATCTCCGCTGTACACAGCGACGAAGCTGCGCGGGGTGGAATAACTTTCTCCCGGCTTCAAATCGGAATCGATCGGAATCTCGATGCTTGCATTCACGCGCCCATCCGGATCGACCTTTAACGGCATCGACAAGGTCCAGGGCAACGTTTCCACATGGCCGATGGCTTCGCCGATCGAGGCTGTCCATACGGCAACCACCGGAATCCCGCCTCCATAACCGCCTTTCACGGTCTCGCCCATCGCATTTGGTTGCGACGAAGTCCGCACCAATTTCTGAACGTCGTCCTTGCCCCAGTCGTAGCTCGATCCCTGAAACGACCACATGTCGTAGGGCTGCGCCTTCGCGTCCACCTGCTGAGCGTTGAAGCGGTGTTGCTGCATGAGAACCTGATCGATATGAAAATTCGCTGTCCCCACATTCTTGTAGGTGGCACTCACTAACGCCATGCCGGGGAAGTCATCGTATGCCTCGATGACCAGCATGCGTTCCATGGGAACGCCCGACGGCGCGAGGGGATGGGCCGGTATCTCCACTCGCTTTCCTCGCCCCAGCTTGCCGCTCGCTTCTAGAACCTTCGTCTGCCCGAAATCCGGCACAAAGTCGAGTTCCTTGCCTTGGCTCACGATCGAGTCGTTGCCACCCGTCGAACCCACCACAGGCTCGTCAAGGGTCAGGTGCTTGTCACTCAGCCGGAGAGTAGCCTGCAGAAACCCGGAAGGAAGGACCTGAAATTCAGCCGCAGTGGTGGTGATCACGATCGGCCCACCATCCTTCACCTCGATTTTGATGTCCGACGGCTTGTACGGAGAAGCTTTGGGCTGCGGCGCAGGCTTCGATGTGCAGGAAAGGACCGCAAACGTCACGGCAAGCAGGAAGATTGACGCGATCCATCGACAAACCAGACCGGTACGTCGTTGATTCATGATTCATCTCCAAATGGGAGCCGTGGTGGATCGAAACAAAACATAAGTATTCGTAACTATATAATAGACCGTGAATTGGAATCGAATATTGAGCCAACCCGAAGCCAAAACTATACCCACAAAGGACACGAAGTATCACGAAGGTTTTTCCGTCGTGCACCTTCGTGTCATTAGTGGTTCATGATTTCTTATCGGATCTCGGCCAGCGAATGCTCCAGGGCGCCGTGCTTCGGGGTGGGCATTGCACCCACCTCACTGGTCACCCAGGCCCCAACCAGATTTGCGACTTCGTTCATGAGATCGAGCGAGGCGCCATGCAGGTACTCATGGACCAGTCCCGCGGTGAACGCGTCACCGGAACCCACCGTGTCTGCGACCTGCACTTTGAATCCGGGATGTTCACTCGAGCTTTTCTTGCTTACAAGGAGACTTCCCCTCCCTCCTCGAGTGATGGAGATCAACTCCAACTCGTACTCTTCGATCAGGCGGCGTGCGGAAGACAATTCATCCTTGTGGGGCATTCGAATCAAGCTCATGATCTTCGGCAGCTCGTCGTTATTAAGCTTCACGATGTCAGCCAACCTGATCGAGTCAACCAAGATTTCTGGCGAATAAAATGACTGCCGGAGGTTGACGTCGAAAATCTTCAGAGCGCCGGGCGAACTAGCCTTCAGGAACCGCCGGATGGTCTGGCGACTCGTCTCTGATCGCTGTGCCAGCGATCCGAAGCATACGGCATTTGCGGTTTCAGCCAGGTGCTGCCAGTCGAGAGTCCACTGTAGATGATCCCACGCGACAGGTTGAGTGATTTCAAATCTCGGTTGCCCATTGTCATCGATATGTACGTTCACCGTGCCAGTGGGATGCTCGCGGTCGGTCTGCACGTGATCGATGTTTAACCCTAATTCCTCCAGCCGGCGTAGGGCCTCAATTCCTCGTGAGTCCTGACCCACGCGGCTGGCGACGATACCCCGATCACCCATGAGCGTTGTGATATAGGCGAAATTCGAGGGAGCTCCTCCCAGACACGCGTGTCCCGGGAACAGATCCCAAAGCACTTCGCCTAATCCGACTACTCGTTTCTTCATTGGCGTTTACCAAGGATTCGAAGGTCGGAAACGTTTACGGGCAACTCAGAAAAAGAGGGAGCCCCGAAGGACTCCCTTGCGATCGTCTGTCTCTCCTTAAAAATCCAACCGTAAGGCGAATTGGATCTGGCGCATGGGGTACCCAAATTCAAGACCCGTGATTTTGCCGTCGTTTTGGCCCGTCCCGTCGATGGTGGTCGAAGGATTCCCATAAACGGGATGGTTGAACAGGTTGAAGAAATCTGTACGGAACTGCATGTTGAACCGCTCATGAATCGGGAACTTTTTCACGATCGACAGGTCGGTGGTAAAAGCCCGCGGTCCATAGAACGAATTTCGCTGGAGATTACCCAGGTTCCCTTTCGTAGGATCCAAAAATGGACCAGCAGGATTCGCTGGATTCGTTATGTCCGGAACCGGTGTGTAAAACGTGAGGTTATGGTGCACCGAGTCAATGCTTCCGGTGACTCCGGTGTGGAACGAGCCGGCCCCCTTATCTGGACGGCAAACTCCCACGTCTTGTTCACCACCACAGTTCGAGAAGCCGGGAGTCCAAGGCAAACCGCTGCCCCAACTAGTGCTGTCGCTCAGCTGCCATCCGCCAACCAGGTAATCTACCCCTCGGCTGGCATTACCCATAAACTGCTTACCCTTGCCGAAAGGCAACTCGTAAACTGGGCTAAACACCCACATGTGTTTGCGATTCCAGTTTACGGCCCCCCATGCAATTGTGTGATCGATAGGATAGTACCCGCCGTCATAGTCATCGGCGTGCGAATAGGTGTAGTGGGAGAGGAATTGCAGGCCGTTGGCGAACCGCTTCTCGACCTTTACCTCAAACGCATTGTAAGTGCTGGCAGCGTCGTTGCCGTAGTAGTTAGTCAAATCATAGGTAATCCCGGTGCAGGTGTCGGTTGCAAGAATCGGCCGACAAAGAGGTCGACGGAGATTCTGTGCATACGGCTGACCGGTCAAGGGATCGATAACACCGTACAGCGCCATGGAAACCGGGTTAACGTCGTAATTTGGATTGTCGCCGGTGAACCCGTGCGTGCCCTTGCTACCCACATAAGCAACTTCCGCCGAAATACTCTTTGTCACCTGGCGTTGAAGCGTGACGTTGTAAGCATCCACGCGTGGCAAAGTCTGTTTCGGCGGTCGGATATGCACACCAGAGATCGTTCCGCCCAAGGAACTAAATGGAATGATCCCGTTCGATGGAATCGCCGGAAAAGCAGTTGCCGGATCAATCGACGCAATCGAGTTCGGTCCTGCATCCAGGGTAAAGACCGGGATCCGATCGTCTGACGCGCCCGTGATGACGTTGCTGGCCTTGAAGTTCTGCTTCAACAGGACGGGCAGGTTTTGCGTAACTGTGTGCCCGAAGTTAGAGCCGAACACACCAATGTCGTAGCTCCGTCCATACCCCATGCGAACAACCGTCTTCGGAGTTGCTTGATAAGCAATGCCAAAGCGAGGTGCGAAGGCATGCCAATCATTTTTTACATTGCCGTTGGAGCCGATTCCACCATAGCCGGCGACGCGGATCGCACCAGTGCCGGCAAGATCGGTGATATTGGCGAAGCCGCCGCCACCTTTAGCAGTAACGGTTTCAGGGAAGTACATTTCCCACCGCAACCCGTAATTGATGGTCAGCTTGGACGTTGCCCTCCAAGTATCTTGTCCGTAAAAGAAGAAGCGTTTTTGCCGTTCCCCGGGGGGATTAACGGCTGGGTTATTGACGTAGCGCTGAAATTGGGTGACATCGCCAAGAATGAAGGTGGCCAAGTCTAGACCATTGCCTCCAGGTGTGGCGCTGAAGTCTGCGGTTGCTTCAGGACTAAAGTTGTATTCTCCCGTGCGATTGTTGTCGCTGGGGATTCGCAGGTTCTTGGCATAGCGAATGTCGGCACCAACTTTGATGATGTGGTTGCCTCTGGTCTTAGTCCAGTTGTTGACGAATTGGACTTGTTGCTCGCTTTCCGTCAGTGGGCAATTGCACCGGGCAGGACCGAGGCCATCACCGAAGCTCGAGACGACGCAGCCGGCGCCGCCGTTGTTGGCGGTACAACCCTGGCCGACGATGGGATCGCCACCTAAGGAGAAGAACCCCAAACCGGCGGTCTTAGGATCGCTGGTATTTGCCCCGGGAATCCCAAATGCCGTCATGGGAGCGCCGCCGTCGGGCTTTGCGGTTATTGGGTTGTATTTAAACCAACCGAAGCGAACGTCCGTCAATAACGAGCTACTAAGCGTCTTGGTGACACCGGCTGACAGACTGTAGTTGTGGGTCGTGGAACTGCCCGCCAGGCCAGGGGCGATGCTTCCACCTCCGTCGCCCGGTCCTCCCATCTGCCCCAACAGGCCCTTGCCCGAAACTTTGAAGTAATCCAGGCTGTAGCGGCCGAACACACTCACACTGGAACTGGCCGCAAAGTCGACACGAGTGTCAAAACTGTTTTGGGTATATGGACCAGAACCGGAGCCAGTAAAATTGTTGGTTACACTCGTCAGTTGCGGTGCAGGAAGCGCCGCCAGGACGTTTAACGCGGCCGGTGACGCTATGCTTTGGACCGGACCACCGGGCCCGACAGGCTCGGCGGCGGCAGCAGCTGCGGTTAACGGAATCCAATTTGGCTGTGTCGCGCAACCCGCGGGTCCACAGAACCGCGTGCGGTTGGCGCCGTTTAGATCGCCGGTTGCAGGATCAAAGATGATTCCGCCCCCAGTCGTTATACCCGTGGCTGCGTATTCGCTCATATCGCAGTATCCGGTGGGGTTGGATGCGGTGCATGTCGACCGCACCAAAGCAGTCGGCATCGTGAACACACCGCTAACACCGTAGTTCTGCCGCGTGCCCTGATAGTCGCCAAAAAAGAACAATTTATTCTTGATAACTGGCCCGCCGATGGTTCCACCAAATTGTTGCCATCGCGCCCGTGGGAGCAGACGATGAGTGATGGGATCGGCTTGATTCGGCGATTGCGCGAAAGGATCGCGCGCCTGTTGAGCGTCAGAGCGGCGGAAATAGAATCCGCTGCCGTGAAACTCATTGCTCCCCGACTTGGTCTGTGCTGTCACTACACTGCCTACGGCCTTTCCGAACTCGGCGTCATAATTCTGCAGCGAGACCTTGGCTTCCGTCACCGCATCCAGATTGGGATTTACCACGATGATCCCAAGGATCGGATCCTGGTTATCGGTTCCGTCCAGCTCAAAAGCAGTGCCGCTGAAGTGCTGCCCCTGGGTTACGATCTGCTGGCTGCCCTGCGGATTTTCTGTGGCCGCGTGGCTCCACCCCATTTTCTGGGAACCAGGCGCCATGAGTTGCAAGGTCGTGAAGTTCCGGTTGAGTATGGGCATATCCTCAACCTGTCTTGTGTTGAACTCCATTGCCACGTCGGCACGATCGGTTTTGAGTTGAGGCGCTTCGGCCGTCACTTCGACAGTCTCCGAGGTCCCGCCGACTTGGAACTGCCCGTCGACTCGAGCGCTGGAGTCTGCGGAGACTTGAATGTCCTTAAACTGCAGCGCCTTGAAGCCTGTGCCTTCAACGCGAATCGCGTACACATCTGGGATCAGGTGCGTCACCGAATAGTTGCCGCTCTCGTTGGTCGTTGTATCGGTGGAGATGTTCTTGGTCTGGCTTGTGACGGTGACCTTCGCTCCGTTTACAGCCGCCCCCGTCGGATCTGTCACCGTACCGAGGATGCTTCCGTAGACCGCTTGCGCCGTCGCAGAAGGCGACCACAAGCTGCACAACATTCCGAACGTTGCCACAGCGACCCACGCTGATCGTTTCATGAGACTTCCTCCTCAGACTTTCCTACCGACACGATTGCCCCACAAATGCAGACGGGATACTTGACGAGACAGGGTGCACTCGTAATACAAAACTATTAGCTGGATAAAGTCTCACTACGTTTGATACTGTTACGTGAACAATATCCAACTGCCACAACAAGATACGGCTATTGGTTACCTTTCGGTTATATGGCTGTAACACACAGTTTCGCGATCGGTCGGGAGCAGTGCTTCCAACAAGTAGAGAGGCTTACCAAAAGTCATAGCCTTCATTCTTCCGAATCACTCTGCAAGCTCCTGCGCTATTTGGCGGAGCATTCCCTGGATCATCCTGGGGTCGCGCTCAAGGAATACCAGATTGCGACTGAGGTGTTGGGCCGTCCGGCCGTATTCGATCCCCAGAGTGATTCCACCGTTCGCGTTCAAGCTGGGCGTCTCCGAGTGAAACTGGCCGAGTATTACGCACACGAAGGCGCCGACGACCCGATCGTGGTCGAAATCCCGAAGGGCTCTTACGTTCTGGTGTTCCAATTGCGCGGCAAGCCAGGCACAGCACTGATGCCAGCGCCACAGGTGGAACTGGCCGAAAGAAAGGACGAGGTTCGACCGTCAAATCGCAGATGGGTGATTGCGATCGCGGTACTGTTGGTTCTTCTTCTGGCGTCGGTAGTGACAAGCGCCGTCTTACTGTCACGAGATCGGAATCAGTCAGTTGCAACTCCAGCGGTGCCAGCTGTCTACCGGCTCTTTTGGAGTCGTTTCGTGGATGGTCCTCAGGAACCGCTGGTCGTCTTCAGCAACGGGAACTTTGTCGGGCGCCCAGAAACGGGGATGCGCTACTTCAATCCCGCGTCGGACGCGCGCTCGTTCATTCTCGACCACTACACTGGCGTCGGAGAAGTGCTGGCGATCCATCAACTCGATAAAGTCTCTTTCATGCTGAACCGGCCCCTGCGCGTAAAGCGCGGGGCGCTGTTCACACTGGACGACGCAAAGAACAATGATCTGATCTTTGTCGGATCTCCATCCGAGAATCTGACGCTGCTCGATATTCCTGGAACTCGCGAATTCATTTTCAAGCGTCTGGACTCGGGCCCGCGCAAGGGAGACCTGGCGGTCCTTAACGTTCATCCTCAACCGGGCGAACCGCAGAATTTTCTCGCAACGCCGGCAAATCAGCCCACAGTCGAAGACTATGCTGTGATCGCACTCCTTCCTGGTCTGGATCCATCCCGCTCAATTTTGATCCTTGCCGGCAACTCGACGTTCGGAACACAGGCGGCGGTCGAATACGTTTGCCGTGAGGACTCGATTAAAGAACTGCTGCGGCGCTTGAATGTGTCCAAGGCTGCTGATCTGAAGCCTTTCGAAGCGCTTCTACGCGTTAAGATCGCGCACGGTGTGCCGGTTGTAGAGGAGTTGGTGGCACTACGCAGCCGCAGCAATTAGAACCCAGCTACCTGCGTGGCGCTTTCACCTGCGGGTTTAACTCGGCGGCTTTTTCAAATTCTGTCTTTGCTTCGTCGCTTTTTCCACTCTGCTGGAGAGCAAGTCCAAGCTCGTAATGTGCCGCCGCATATTTCGGTTCGGAATGAATTGCCGAGCGAAATTGTGCGATGGCGCTATCGAGGTCACCGGCAGCCAGGAATCGCTTGCCGGAATTCGTGGAAACAGTCGCGGCCTGAAGATTGTTGGCTATGGCCGAAATTCTGGCGCCTTCCTTCGCCTCGGCAGCAGCCCCGTCGGCGTCTCCCAGCTGCCTTAGGACGCCTGCCAGGGTGGTGTGCGCTCCGGCGAAATCCGGCTGCAGCCGAATCGCTTCCCGCAGTTCTCTTGCCGAATCGGCCAGTTTTGACTGCTGCTTGTAAACGGTCCCGAGACTGTAGTGCGCTTCCGCATAGTCCGGTTTTGATTCAACCGCCTTCCTCAGCTCGTTGGTGGCATTGTCAAATTCTCCTCGCTGCCAGAACAGGATCCCCAGGGTGTAGTGCGCGTCGGCAAGGTCCGGCTGCAAACGGATCGCCTCCTCAAATTCCGGCACTGCTTTGTTGAGTTGATCCTTCAACTTGTAGGCGAGGCCCAGGTTGTAGTGAAGAGAAGCATCCGCCGGCGCAATTTTGATCGCTGTTTCCAGCTCGGTGACGGCCGCATCAAAATTCGCCAACTGAAGGTAAGCAGCCGCCAGGTTTCCGCGCAGGCTTCCATCTTGCGGGCGCAATTGAACTGCAGTTTTGAAAGTCGGAATGGACGCTTCAGCATCACCTCTCTGCAAGTGGGCTAATCCCAGGTCGTTGTATATCTCGGCATCATTCGGATGCAGCTTCACTGCTTGATTAAATGCCGCCACGGCTCCATCCGCATCTCCCGCACGCTGGCTTGCAATCCCTAATTCCACCTGCAAGTCGAACCATTCTGGCTTCAGAGCGGACGTTTTTTTCAACTCTACCAAGGCTTCGCTAGTCTTCGATTGCGCTGTCAGAGTTTTCGCCAAGTAATAATGAGCAGTCGCATCCTGCGGATTCAGTCTCACGGCTTTGCCTAATTCTTCCGCGGCGTCATCAAGCCGCTGTTGTAGCAGTTGCACCGCACCGAGATGAAGGTGCGCCGACTCGAGGTTCGGCAGCAGTCGGATCGCTTCCCTGAACTGGTTTTCGGCTTCGGCAAATTGTTTGCGCTGAGCAAATATGGTCCCCAGTTCGTCCCGCAGGTCGGCACGCTCCGGCGCCAGTTCAATAGCGCGTTGCATCTCCCTCGACGCCTCGTCAGGTTCAGTCTGACTAAGAATTCTCGCCAGAGTCCGGTGCGCCTCGGCGTTTCCAGGAGCTGTCTTGATCGCTGCTCGTGCTTGCTGCACGCCCTCCGCCAGATTTCCTTGCTGTGAAAGAACGCTGGCAAGGGTTATCTGCGCTTGCACCATGCCAGGATTGATCTTGAGTGCGGTCCGCAGATGAATGACCGCCGCCTCGTTCTCACCTTGCAGCGCCAGCACCCAGCCGAGCGCGGACTGAGCCGCGGCGTCGTTCGGCGCCAGGTGCACGGCTTTCTCCAAGTCGGCGCGAGCCTCCGAAAGGTCCCCTTTCCTCAAGGCCGCCTGCCCTTTCTGCAAAGCCGCTTGCTGGGACGCGGCGCCGGAGGACGAGTGCGATTGTGCGTGGGTTTCTCCGCTCAGGAGGGTGAGCGCGAGAACGATCGACTGACTCAGTTGGAACAGAGATCGAAACACCATGAAAAGTAGAACTTTCAACCGATTATATCCAACACGTCTTTGCTCTCGGTGTGGTAAGAAATAGAGCACACCGCTGCTGCTTCGGTTCACATCGGGGTGACGGTGAACGCAATGCCTACTCGCCGAACCTTCCTGCAAATGTCCGGCGCTGCTCTCGGTTCTCTTTGGAGCCGCGCGCTCCTCGCCAGTAGCGATTCGGGCGATGCCGTCCTGTGCCAGAAGCTGGCGTCCGACCCCTCGCGGCCGCAGTATCACCTCATCCCTTCGCACAACTGGATGAACGATCCGAACGGACCTATCTACTTCAAAGGCCGATACCACATGTTTCACCAGTACAATCCACGCGGTGCGACCTGGGGCAACATGCATTGGGCACACGCAACAAGCCCCGATATGCTCCATTGGCAGATCGAAGCAATCGCAATCGCGCCCACGCCTGGCAGTCCGGACTCCGACGGAGTCTTCAGCGGCAGCGCGGTTCTCGATAACGGGAAGCCCACGGTGATCTACACAGCAGTTGCTCCACCTTCTTCGGTTGGTGATGCAACGCTCCGCGATGGCGTCCACACGTGGCGCGAAACTCAATGCCTTGCAGTTGCAGAGGACAATGATCTGCATAGCTGGAAAAAACTTTCCGAGCCTGTCATCGCAACGGCGCCCGCCGGCCTCGAAGTCACCGGCTTCCGCGATCCTGCCCTCTGGCGCGAGGGGGATAACTGGATGTTGATCCTCGGGTCGGGTGTGCGTGGCAAAGGCGGAATGATCCTCCTCTATACATCCAGAGATTTGCGCCACTGGACATATCTGCATCCGCTGATCGAAGGTTCACCGAGCCAGAGCACGGGCGTGAATCCAGTCGACACGGGGGAGATGTGGGAGTGTCCGGACTTTTTTCCACTCGGCAACAAGCACGTGCTGCTGATCTCCACCGTGGGCAAAGTTCGGTGGAAGGTGGGGACTTACGCTCACCAGCGTTTCACCGCGGAGAAAGAGGGAGTAGTTGACTGGGGTTCGTACTACGCGGCAAAAACCATGCTCGACGCCGGCGGCAGGCGCATTCTCTGGGGATGGATTCCAGAAGCGCGCCCCGACGCTGATCTGATTGCGGCGGGATGGGCAGGCGCAATGTCACTTCCGCGGGTGCTTTCGTTGAGCTCGCAGAACGATTTGCAAACGGAAGTGGCGCCTGACGCCGGCAAACTCCGCGCAGATCAAAGCGCCAATATTGACGGAGTTCGAATCAAGGATCTTGCCGCCGAGATCGATGTGCATCTTTATCCGAAGGCCGACGAGTTTAAGTTACGCCTTTACTCGGAAGCTGGAGACTTCGTTACAATCTCGTGCTCCCACCAATCAGGCAGTCGCGAACTTCGTGTCAACACGATTGCTGCGCCGCTTCCAGTTGCTACGGGATCGCCGGTGCGGCTGCATATGTTCCTCGACGGTTCAGTGCTGGAAGTTTTCGCGAACGACACAGTCGCTCTGACCGCGCGCGTCTACCAAATCCCCTCCGGTCCGCTTCGTCTGAAGTTTGATGGCGACGTCAAAATCACGTCGCTCCATGCGTGGCAAATAACACCAATCTCCAAGGACCGCCTGACCCGTCCCTTCTGCTCGTGAAAGTATCTGGAGGAACTTCGTGAAAGTGAAAGCATCAGAAGCACACATGATCTTGATTGCCGGACCGTATCGCTCCGGCACGAACGACGATCCGGCTCTAATCAAGAAAAATGTGCAGCAGATGGAGGCTTACGCGCTCCCGATCTTCCGTGCCGGACATATTCCAATCCTCGGGGAATGGCTCGCGCTGCCGCTGGTGGAACTCATGGATTTGATTCCTTTATCCGGCCGCAGCGCTTCGTTGTCAGTTATGTCTATGATCTGCCCTCCCCAGCAAATCATTTCTCAGCCCTAGGACGGGTTTTATCTGGATGGTCCGTGGCCGGCGAAACCACATTTCAAAATGGGCAGAAGCTTACCATCCTGGAAAGCAACGAGCTGAATGCATTCGGCATCATTGCGGCGGATCAAGACCGCGCTCAGGTTGCAAACTGCACTACCAGCCAGCTTGTGACAAAAGGCTCTGT
>Ga0210403_10000562_pt1 | contig 38292 bp, 30 predicted proteins | sample IncBWC19MmetaG_FD_150863 | JGI IMG/M metagenome (GOLD analysis project Ga0210403, IMG submission 150863) | Forest soil microbial communities from Barre Woods Harvard Forest LTER site, Petersham, Massachusetts, United States - Inc-BW-C-19-M | ecosystem: Environmental > Terrestrial > Soil >...
GCGCGGCCTGATTGCCCGCACCGGCTTTGCGATTTCCAACGAAGAGTCGCGCTACACCCTGAACGGCGCGCTGATGCTCCTCAAGCCCGAATCGATCACGATGGTCGCCACCGATGGCCACCGTCTGGCGCACTGCGAACGCGCAGGTGAGAAGTTCGAGGGCGTCTCCGGCGAGATGAAGACCCTGGTCCCCAAGAAGGCGATGGACGAGTTGAAATCTCTTCTGGACTCGACCGACGCCGAGACGATCGAGTTCGCGAAAGATGAATCCACCCTGTTCTTCCGTATCGGATCCCGCCTGTTAACCTCACGTCAGTTGACCGGACAATTTCCCAATTTCGAGGCAGTCCTGCCCAAGGACAACAGCAAGGTGATCGCGCTGAATGCCGACGAATTGAATGCAGCGATTCTTCGCGTGGCCCAGTTTGCCGACGAGCGTTCGCGTGCCGTTCGCATGCGCCTGGAAAAGGGCGAGGTAAAGCTCTCCGCCTCCTCGACCGAAGCTGGCGAGTCCGAAGATTCTCTGGAAGCTCCCTACAACGGAGAGCCCCTCACGATCGGATTTAACGCCGCGTACCTGGTCGAGTTCCTGAAGGCCGCCGGCACCAGCGAGGTGCGCCTGGAGTTGAAGGATCCCCAGTCAGCCGGCCAACTACGGCCTGCCGAGGGTGACGATTATAAGTATCGCTACATCGTCATGCCGATGCGCATCTGAGGAAGATGGATTGATGGATTCTGTTTCCAGGGCGGCCCACACTAATTCGGCGGCGCATTCGAAGGATCGCTCAGCGTAATCAACTTCCCGGGTGGGTAGTCGGCCGCACTGAGCGGAGCCTCAGGGTTCTGCGTCACGATGGTCAGCACCTCTCCGCTACGCACCCCTTGAATGGTCAGTCTCTGACTTTCAACAGCCAAGACTCGATAATCCTCGTCAAAGATTTTCCGATTCGTCGGCTCCATACCGGATTGGGATGCAAAATCCCCCCCGAAGGACTCCCGTTAAATTTTCATAAATTTGTTGATCCCACCTTGACAACCTCGATGGTTTTAAGCTCTTTACTAGGAACCACGTAGAGACAGCCGCCTCGGCTGTCCCACCGAAGCGAAGCGAGGCGGAACATGCCAAACTGCCGAATGCTTGTCATTTCGACGAGTCGTATAAAACACGCCACCCAACACCCCAAAATGTCGGGTAGCCTCTAGTTTGTTACTTGCGGCTCGCAGGTGGAACAATGCCATTCATGCGCAGGTATTCCACTATCTGTCCGTAGTGATCGTAGGAGTGGGCTACCGCATCCACGGCAAACTGAACGCGCGTGTTTTGCCGCGCTGTGGAGATCCGCTCTGGCAGCACGGGTGCGACTGCATTTTCTCCCGTAATCGTCGCCACGGACCGGTGCAGCGTAACAAACGAGCCCTTGAGGTACTCGAGAATCTCAGCCTTGGATCCTACGGCATCAGGCCCCGTCTCCGCCTCCTGATCGGCGGTAGGATTTTGCCCGAGCGTGCGCGCGGCCATCCGGTAGTTGTTCGCGGCCAGATGCTTGATTTGCTCAGCAAATGTCCGGGTCCCCGTGAACTCGCCCGCCGTCGGCGCAAAGGAATATTTCCCCTCCGGCATAGCAGCGGCGGCCGAAACCACATCCTTTTCACAGTTGGAAATCCAGTAGTCGAGCGCCTGGCTGATGGTGATCCTGGCTTGCGCCAGAGCAGAGTAGCTGCTGACCATGATCAGAAGGCACAACAGAATGCGGAACGCGTTTTTCATAATAATAGCTCCTTGAAAAATTGGTGCTGCGGGCTAGTGCAGACGCACGAGCAGACACACGTGGGGCTCAATGCGCAGAAACAGCTGGCTGCTTTTCAGGAGCGGGGCGGCCCGCGGTCCGTCTCAGGCGAGCCGATCGAGGAAACGACAATCCTTGAGTCAAATGGCGCCGAGATGCTGCCGGCATTGGGCTGGAGTGGTACCGAAATCTCAAATGCGTGCAAAGTTACGAACTGAAGTTGAATGAAACTCCGCATGCCGCACCTGCCAGGCTGCGACTTCAGGACATCGCCGCAGGCAGAATGCTTTGAAGTGCGAGCTTCTTTTCGGACGCACGATCGTCGGGTGCTCGTGCGCGAACATGAAGCCGCGGACTGGCTGCCCCGCCCGCCCATGCAAGCAGACGCTGACGTAGCTATTACGAGGATCAGCAAGACGGAAGTGATGGAGGAGCGACGCACGATCAAGCCTTAGACGTCTCGAACCGTGAAAAGTAACAGGGAAACGCTTGCGACATCCAATTCCGTTCGCGCTAAGGTTGAAGAAAAGACCATGTGGCGACAGCCGCCTCGGCTGTCCGACGAAGCTAAGCGAGGAGTGCATACCCAGCCTCGAGAGGCGAAAATTACAACAGCTCCACAAGACCCTGGGGAAACCACCCTATTATTTTGTCGCGATTATTGGGTCGCGGCCGCCTTCTGAATATTCACCACTCTCTCCTCCAACGCCTGGGCTTCCCCATTCCGTCTCAGCTTCCGCAGTGCGTTGGCCTCACTCATGAGCGAGTCCTTCAGCGCCGGACTATTGACTCCCTCTGTTTTCTCCATGATGCCCGTCGCCCGATGCCAGCAGGGCTGCGACTTCTCCGGCTTCCCCCACCGGTCATACAAATCGCACAGCCCCCATACTGCAACCAGCGTCATGTTGTCATCCGGCCCACCCGCGACCTCGCTTCCTTTCACCGCCCGCAACAGATACGGTTCCGCCTTGTCCCACTGCCCCTGCACCATATACAGTCCTGCCATCGCTCTCAGGCTGTCAGCGGTTCGCGTGCTGTTCTCGCCAAAGGCACCCAGGTTGACCTGCAGCTCGCGAGAGAAGTAGCTTTCCGCCTCAGCATATTTCTTTCGGCCCGCCGCAATGCTCCCCAGAAATCGCAGGGGCTCGGTCACACGCGGATAACCCGGACCAAATGTCTTCTCGATAATGGTTAGCTGCCGATGAAACGCCACCTCGGCATCATCGTATTTCTGCAGCATTCCGTACGCATTGCCCAATCGCCCGAGCGCGAGAATCATGTTCTCGTCTCCCGGTGGCAGATTCTCCGCCAGCTCGACCGCTTCCTTGAACGCTTTCTCCGCTTCTTCAGCATGGTGCTGGTGCATGGCGTCATCGCCCGCGTGCATTGCCTCCTGCACTTTCTCAACCGTCCCCGCCGCCGCACCCATCATCGCCACGCGTTTCTCCAGCTCCGCTGCCTCATCCTTCTTTCCCGCCGTCCTAAGGGCTACCAGATGATCCGCAAATCGCGCCTTCGCCTCCGTGTACTGTTTCCGCGGACTCGGATCGTAGAACCACGCGGACTCTCCCGGCTGCACCTTGCTGATCCTATTCTCATCCGCGTCCGCTCCACGACGATATTGCTCCAGTGCTCCCGCCCAATCGCCTTTCTTCTCCAGCTCCACGGCGATCTCCGACATCACTTGTCCCTGCTTGGGGTCGAGCGCCACCGCCTCTTTGAACTCTGCAATCGCGAGATCGCCTTGCCCATTCCCCGCGAGTGCCTTGCCATAAAGCTCATGAGTTTCCCAGTTGCTCTGCCCCACGGCCTCGGCCTGCTTCAACTCAGCCGCAGCCCCGGCAAAGTCTTTTTTCTGCTCGAGCAGCACCTTCCCAGCGCTCTTGAACGCCTCCGGATCACTCGGATCCAGCCGCTCCGCAATCCGATACTCTTCGAGCGCCGCGTCGAAATTCTTCTCCTTCACCCGAATGTCGCCCAAACCCGCGTGCGGATTCGCATCCGACGGATCCAGCTTGATCGCCTTGCGGAATTCTTCCTCCGCTCCCTTCAGATCGTTACCCCAAGCCAGCCCGTGCCCCAGGCACACATGACATATCTCGAAATCAGGAAATCTCTTTTCCATTTCCCGAAATTCCTTGACCGCAGTTCGCGGCTCCTGCCTCATCAGCGCCGACCCCAAGTTCTGCCAATAATCCGGATTATCGGGACACAACCTCCTCGCTTCCCGGAACTCCACGATCGCCTCCCGCACATTTCCCAGCTCCAGATAAATGTTGCCGAGGTTGTAGTGTGCAAGCGAATACTCAGGATCGAGCGCGATCGCCTTTTTGTACTCCTCAATCGCTGCTTTATCGTCTTGCATCCGCTGATGCAAGAGTCCGATTCCCGAATGCAGGCCCGCGTAATCCGGCTTGATCCGCAGTGCTTCTTTAAACTCCAGGATCGCAGCATCGAAGTTACGCAAGTGACTCAGCGCCAGCCCGGCATTCATGTGCGCCTCGGCATCGTCGCCATACTCGGCGATTGCCGCCTTAGCCTCATTCAGTGCTGACTCATCGTCACCCAGGCGATAAAGAACATAACTGGCCTTGTCGTGAAGTTCCGGAAAGTCCGGCTGAGCCTGCGCGATCTGGGCATACACCGCCGCTGACGGGCCAAACTGGACCCTCTGTCGCAGCAATTCAGCCATCACGAAGCCCGTTTCCATGCGCGCAAAGCTCGCGTCCAACGCCTCGCTCAGCGTGGTCGCCGCATCATCGTATTTCTTGCTCTTCATCGACACTGCCGCATCGCAGAGCTTCCGCAGCAATTCCATGTCAGGCTTGGCCGCACCTTCGTTGTTTACCTTGGCTGCCTTCAACGCCGCAATTACGCTGGCGTCTGCCCCGGCTTTTGTCATTAAGGCCAGGAACGCGTCGTCCGGATGAAAACTTAAGCCCCGCTTGGCAATGTCGTCAGCCACGTTTGCTGGCAATCCTCCACCCGCCTGGATAGCCATCACCTCGCTAGCCCGCAACGGCCGAGGAGCCGTCTGCGCGGTCACTCCTGAAGAAAGAAGAAGGAAAGAAAAAACGGCAAGAATGGCAGAACCAGACACACAAATCCGCGTGCAAACCTTCGACATGAAATGCCCTCCGCAGGACAACGCCCATATCGTAAGTTTTGGACGCGACTTCTTCCTGTTACGTTCGTACACGCTCGGCGGAATGTCTTGAGATTGTGATTGCACTCACGAAACGCAGTGTCAGCCGGGATCGTCGAATGAAGCAGAAGGGGGATGAACGGCTCCGCGGGAGAACCCCACACCCGCGTAACCTTGTCCATCGCCTGTCTACCGCTAAGATTGGAAGTTCCAGCGGGCCCTGCACACCGCACAAAGCGTGAAAGATGCGGGCTTTTAGTGTGTGCGTGGGATCTCGTTTTGCAGATTCAGGATGGAGCAAGGCCAGCGGTTTCTAGCCGCGAAGCGGCGAAAGAATGCAGCCCACGTCGTAAGACGTGGGTACAAGTGGGAAATGACTCAGCCCCAACGGGGCGAAAGAGGGGTCTCACACACTCTTCAAGCCCCTGAGGTTCACGGTGCCACTTCCAAGATGTGAAGGTTGTTCAACACATCTCGGACTTGGGACATACATGGGAAACATCTAGCCACCGTTAAGCCAAGAAGAGCTTTATGAACATTTTTACCTCTGCCCTGCTGTCCCTGCTGCCGAAACGCTACCGCGCCCTCTTTACTTCCTATGCCATCCCCTGCGAAGGTGCCCTCGTCAGTGGCATCTTTCAGACCTTCGCTAGCCTGGGCCTGCTTTTTCGGGGCTACTACGCCTACATCAATGCACGGATGGCCCAACTCCCCACCGAGGCGCTCCTCAAAGCCGGCGAAAACAACGGAGAATCCGCCATCATGCTCGTCGGCCCGTTGCTCGTCCTCGAATACATCCTCCACTTCACCACGATCCTGCTCTTATTCATGGTGATCGAAGGAGCCGTACGCGTCATCGCAGCCGTGGGCGCGAAGGAAACGTTGCCCGACCTTCCCCTGTTCTTGTTGGCAAAGCTGCATTCCAGGATCGACGCCGAGAGCGACGAACGCAGCCTCGGAGCCCGCCTCCGCGACGAAATCCACATCGATCCCGCCGGCATGTCCCTCGAAATCAAAAGTTGCCGTCCCAAACAGTGGAACCAGCTCACGACCGTGTCTCACGATGGCCAACTCTACGAACTGGTCTCAGAGCAAAAGGCCCCGGCTCCTCGCCCGTTTGTATACCTCCTCCGCAAGAAGCCCCCGACGGCGGTCATCCGTGGCATCTACGCCTACGACCCCGACGAAGCCCTTCAAACGAAATAACGCCGCGGTTCTCCGGTGTGATCTGAGCTGCAGTTGTTTGGTGCCGCAGCGCCAGAGGCACCTCATACGAATGGTATTGAGCGGGTGCGGCGTTTAGCCGCGCCGTCCGACCGAAATGCTGTGTGCCAGCGCAGCGATCTACAATCTAGAATCAAAAATCTGAGACCCATGGAACCCGATCGCATCGCCGACCTGCTGGAGCCATTTCTTGCGTCGTCAACGCGCTCTTTCGAACCTTGTCATTCCGAGGCGCGAAGCGCCAGGGAATCCGCTGTCCTGTCCGTCACCCAACTGCAGAATATATCGACGTACATCGATATACTTCTCCACTGGAACTCGCGCATCAACCTGACCGCCATTCGCGACAAGGAACAGATCGTGACCCGCCACTTCGGCGAAAGCCTCTTCGCCGCACGCCACCTATTTCCTCGGTGTTCCTCTGTGGTAAAAGGCTGTGAAGTGGCCGACGTAGGCTCCGGCGCCGGATTCCCCGGCATCCCTCTCAAACTCTGGGTCCCTCAAATCTCGTTAACCCTGATCGAGTCAAACCAGAAAAAAGCCACATTCCTCAAAGAAGTTACCCGCGCCCTTACATTGACGGACATCAATATACAAACCACCCGCGCCGAATCCCTGGCTGGTGCGTCGTTCGCCGTTGTGACCCTGCGCGCGGTAGAGCGCTTCGAGTCGATCCTGCCGGTGGCAGCTGAGCTCGTCGCCCCAGGCGGCCGTCTGGCCCTACTGATCGGACAGGCCCAGATGCAGCAGGCACAATCAGCCCTCCCAGCCCTAAGCTGGTTGGATCCTATAGCGATCCCTGCATCCCAGTCCCGTGTGTTGGCAATCGCATGTAAGCGCTGAAGGCCTGTAGAAAGCCCCACGCCGAACCAAGAAAGTAATAAGTGGGAAGAAGTCTAGCATTCAGGCTAAAACCGAGCCATGTGCGAGCAAAATACGCCAAGATGCGCTCGTAAAGTGGGATAAGCTATCTATCTGTTGAAACTAACAACAGATCATTCGTTAGTTTTCCACAGTGTTCCTGCAGGAACACTTCTCAAGTTTTACACTTTATAGCGCGAAAGATGACGGGCAGTACAAATGTTCCTGCAGGAACATTTCCACCAATGAGTTCTTGTTTCCAATTGCTCTTTCGCCGGGACGGAGTCGTACTGCCCAATCCGAAGAAGTGTCCAGTAGGAACACTCGGAACCGAAATCTTCCGCAAGCGAGGCCGGCTGGCGTGTCACGCGATCGCGGCCGTACTCTGATCCCTGAGTCTGCAGAGTGTTTCCGCCAGCATCTTATGCTGCACGTGTTTCGTGAGAAGTGTTCCTGTAGGAACACTCTTGCGGCTTCGAATCGATGAAATGTTCCTGCAGGAACATTTGGACTGGTTCTTGCACATCAATTCACCTGTTTGCACAACACTTATCAATTGAATTGATCTCTGAAGAGAAGTATGCTGCTGGTGGCTCTGCTTCTCCTTAAAATTCCATGGGACGCGTCATCGCTGTTGCCAACCAGAAGGGTGGCGTCGGGAAGACTACGACTGCCATCAACTTGGCCGCTTCCTTTGCGGCTGCTGAAGTAAACACACTACTCGTCGATTGCGATCCGCAGTCGAACGCCACTAGCGGCTTGGGGTTCGTGAAGGATCCTGAGCGCGTCAGCTCGTACCATCTCTTGATGGGCGCGGCGACTGGTGAAGAGGCGCTGCTCACCACAGAGCTCGAGCAGCTCTGGCTGATTCCATCGCACAAGAACCTGATCGGCGCAAACCTTGAACTGGTTGACGCTGACCGGCGCGAGTTCAGGATGCGCGACGCGATCGCGCCACTGCGCGATCGCTTTCAATTCATCGTGCTGGACTGTCCGCCTGCGCTTGACCTGCTCACGCTCAACGCGCTGGTTGCTGCTGATGCTGTGCTCATTCCAATGCAGGGCGAGTACTTTGCGCTGGAAGGTATCAGCGAGTTGCTCGATACGATTGAGCGCATACGCGCTGCACTGAATCCTGCGCTGGACATCGAGGGCGTGGTGCTGACGATGTTTGACAAGCGCGCGAACCTGGCGCAGCAAGTGATGACTGAGCTGAAGAACTATTTTGGCGATAAGTTGTGCCACACGACTGTGCCGCGCAACATCAGGCTGGCGGAAGCGCCTAGCCATGGCAAGGCTGCACTGGTCTACGATCCGCGATCGAAGGGTGCAGAGAGCTACATCAAGCTGGCTAAGGAGATTATTGAGAGGCAGCCAGCTGCTGTGACGCCTCAACCGGCAGAGAACCTTTCGCCCCTTGCTGCTTCAGGGCCGACTTCGGACGGTGGACCTCAGGCGTCAGAGCAACCGATCACCACAGAGGGCAGGGAGGAACACAGAGGGGACGCGGCGGTGGAAGAGATTTCGCCGGCGGAGATGGACAAGAGCGCTTAGTATATTGACGACCGTCTATATGCTAGATCGATGGATATCGATGTACAAAAATAGAAATGCGAAGGTCCTTCGGCCTGCGAAAGAAGGCAGGCCACAGGATAACAAGAGAGAGGGGACGAGTATCGTGACGACGGCTACGGCGGGGAATCTGGCGGGGCATCTGGAGAAGGATAAAGAGAAGGTGGAGAAGCGGCGGGCGCTGGGGAGAGGGTTGGAGTCGTTATTGCCGGGGCCGCGGGTGGTGAGACCCCCGGTGACAAATAGTGCGCCGGATGTGACGGCGAGCGCTGTTCCAGTTTCGAGAGTTACCACGGGGGCTGAAGCTCCGGGCTCTGGGGCTCCTGACGCGGCTCTGAAGGGCCGCTCTTCCATGGTGGCGACGGCAGTGGAACCGGACTCGGCGACTCATGCGCCGCAGACAGCCGAGCTTCGCTCGGCCGGACAGCCGATGGCGGCTGTCCCCACAAAACCCTCCAGCCTGCCGGCTGTTTCTGCAGACGCATCCAGCGTTGTGGGGGTTCCTGAACACCCTTCCAGGCCGACGGCTGTTCCTGCGAACCCCTCCAGTTTGGGGCCTGTCCCTATGAGTTCGTCCAGCCTGACGGCCGCGGACAGCAGTCCTTTACCAGGAGCACAAGCGGCTCCGCTTCGACCGGCTGTGCATGGGGCTACTGCGCTTGCAGAGTCGGCGATTGCTACCGGGTCCGTGGACTACGATCCGTTCGGGGATGCGCCGAACGATGGGGTGATCGAGATCCAGGCCGTGGCGGAAACGCGGGTGCCTTCGAATCTGGTCGTGAACGTGGCTATCGCCGACGTCGACAAAAATCCATTTCAGACGCGGTATGTGGACGATGACGACGCGCTCGAGGAACTCGCGGATTCGATCAAGGCGAACGGGGTGGTGCAGCCGATCGTGGTGCGTCCTGCGACGGAGCAGGGGCGGTACATCCTGGTGATGGGTGAGCGTCGACTGCACGCGTCGAAGAAGGCGGGGAAGACGCACATTCCGGCGATGGTGCGACGAATTTCGGAGCAGCAGGCAGCTGAGATGACGATCATCGAAAATCTCCAGCGCGAAGACCTGAGCCCGCTGGAGCAGGCGCAGGCGTTTCGCGTCCTCAGCAACCAGTTCAATCTGACGCAGCAGCAGATTTCAGAGCGGGTGGGGTTGTCGCGAGTTTCGGTGGCGAACTATATGCGTCTGCTGAAGCTGCCGCGGGAAGTCATGGAGATGCTGGCGGAGAAGCGTATCAATTTCTCACAGGCAAAAGAGCTGTTGAAGCTGGGAGACAATGACCGGATTGCGGAAGCGGCACTGTATGCGGTGAAAAAGGGGATGAACATCGAACAGATCGAGATGCTGGTTCTGCGGATGGATGGGCTACTGGATCCGCTGCCCGACATGCCGGGAGTGAAGAAAGAGAAAACCAGCGGCGGGGCGCGTTGGGTGGATCCGAATGTGCGGTCGGCGCAGACGGATCTGGAGCGGTTGCTGGGAGTGCGGGTGCGGATTCGGGATCGGAAGGGTAAGGGGAAGATCGTGATTGAGTATTCGACGGTGGATGATTATGACAGGGTGGTGGAGATGTTGAGGGGGAAGAAGTAGTAAGGCAGTTCTCAGTTGTGTAAGCGGCGGCCTGGCGGCCGCCTTTGTCTTTAGGGGATCAGGGTCGTTAACAGGTGGAGTGGGAGTGATTGTTCAGGCGGGTTGGAGAATGGACTGGCGAAGATTGGGCATGATTTTGATGTGTCGGTGGGAGTTTCCGGATAGTAACTCTCTTGATTCCCCGATGTGGAGTGAATGATTCGGGCGTTTCTTTCTTTCGCCCCTTCGGGGCTGGAGCAACATGCCAGCAGCTACCCACAGCTTGTGCTGTGGGCTGCATTCTTGCGCCGCTTCGCGGCTGGGGAATGGCGAACTCTCGGCTTTTGGGCGCAGGCTGTGCCTGCAGAATGAGACGGGGTGGATGTTCGATTGGGACGGTTTCTTCCAGGCGAAGGACAGCAGATTCTTTCTCGGCGCTTCGCGCTTCGTCGGAATGACGAGCGGTTGGGGCTGGGATGGAACTATGAGGATTCGGTAGTTGGCGGGATGAGAAGGGTTTGGCAGTGGGGTGGGTTCCGCCTTGCTTCGCTTTGGCGGGACGGGCGAGGCGCCCATCGCCACATGGTCAGTGCCACATGGTCAGTGCCACATTGTCGATCGGAATATGGTTGATTGGCGGGGGATGGTTTTAGAGGGCGGCTTGGAGATTTTGGGAGTGGGCTGGGTCTTGATCGATGGGGATGGGGATTTCGATGGATACTTTTGTGCCGGAGGAATCCGAGTGGATTTCCATGGAGCCTTGAAATTGGCGGATGCGTTCGCGCATGCCGCGGATGCCGAGGCCGGATCCTCCCGACGTAACTTGGCGGAGGCGTTCGGGGGACATGCCGGAGCCGTTATCGCGGACCTCGGCCATGACGTGAGATTGCGAGCGTGACATGGCGATCCAGGCTTTCGTCGCACTGGCGTGGCGATGGATGTTGGTAAGGGCTTCCTGGACGAAGCGGAAAAGCACAAGTTCCAGTTCGCGGGGAAGGCGCCCCAGATTTTCAGAGATTTCGACATCGATGGGCAGAGCAGTTCTTTCAGTGAGACCGCCGGCGTACCAGCTGATGGCGGCCTGCAATCCGCTTTCGTCCAACAGCGGCGGATGAAGGAGGTAGGAAGTCGTGCGGATATCGCTGTGCAACTGGCGGACGGTCTCGCGGATTCGTTCGATGTCGGCAGCGAGTTCCGGGGAGGTCGAGGCCTTCTGGAGCAGCTGGTCGACTTCTATGGCCAAAACGGCTAGGGATTGACCGGCGCTGTCGTGGAGTTCCCGGGCAACGTACCGGCGCTCTTCGTCGCGAGTCCGCATAAGCTGCCAGGAGAGTTCCTGCAGCTCGCCAGTACGGGAGCGGACCTGGTGGTCGAGGGATTGAGAGAGGCGGCGCAATTCTTCTTCGCTGCCACGGAGAGCCTCGGCGGCGCGAACCGCCGCGCTGATATCACGCGCGACCTTGGAGGCTCCGACGATGTTTCCGGAGGAATCTTTGACAGGAGAGATGGTTAGCGAGACGTCGATGAGAGAGCCATCTTTGCGGCGGCGGAGGGTCTGGAAGTGGTCGACGCGTTCGCCGCGACGAAGGCGGTCGATGATGCCGGCTTCTTCGTCCCAGCGATCACGGGGGATGATCAGAGTGATGTGTTTGCCTACGGCCTCTTCGGGAAGGTAGCCGAACATTTGCTGGGCGCTCTTGTTCCAACTGGTGATGATGCCGTCGAGGGTCTTGCTGACAATGGCATCGTCGGAGGAGTCGACGATGGCAGCGAGCAGGGCGGTGCTGCGTTCGGCGCGTTTGCGGTCGGTGATCTCGCGGGCGACTTTGGAGGCGCCGACAATGCGGCCGGAGGAGTCGCGAACGGGGGAGATGGTGAGGGAAATATCGATGAGGGTGCCATCTTTGCGCTGGCGGACGGTGTCGAAATGCTCGATGCGTTCGCCGCGCTTGACGCGGGAGATGATGCCGTCTTCTTCGGGAAGGCGATCTTTGGGGATGATGAGGGTGATGTGGGCGCCGATGGCTTCCTTAGCGGAGTAGCCGAAGACGCGCTGGGCAGTGGTGTTCCAGCTGGTGATGATGCCGTCGAGGTTTTTGCTGATAATGACGTTGTCGGAAGAGTCCACTATGGCGGCGAGCAAGTTGCTGGCTTGATCGTTGGGGCCGCGCGCGAAGACTTGAAAGGCCGTGTCGGTACGCTTGCGGTGGCGACCTTCGAGGGTACGCTCGATGATGGGAACCAGGTTGCGTGCGAGATCGGACTTGCTGCAGTAGGCGCGTGCGCCGACCTCTGCCGCCTGGTGGGAGATGACTTTGGGATCGTTCTGACTCACGAGGATGACATCGACGCGGGGGATCTCGCGGCGAAGGATGCGCGTAGCATCGAGGCCATTCATAACGGGCATGCTGACATCCATGAGGATCAGGTCGGGATTCGTGGTGCGGGCCAGTTCGACGGATTGCTGGCCGTCGCCAGCTTCACCACAGATTTCCCAGCCTGAGTGGCGGGAGAGCATGGTGGAGATCACACGGCGGACACGGGGGTCGTCATCGACAAGAAGAATTCTTGCCTGGGACATTTCTCTCGATCGCAACTTTCTTTCAGGAATACTCAAGGTAATTTGTGATTGTGACATTCCCAAGACGAAAGCGGGCATCGGGAAAATTCCCCTAACGTTGTAGGGTGTTTCCAGTAGGCCCGGGAGTCAATCAGAGTTTTTCAGGATGATTTTGAGCGGAAGGAGTGTAGGCGCTAGAGTCGTTTACTTTTGTTTGATTGACTGGTGAACGCGGGAGTTTTTCGGGGCAGGACAGCAGATTCCTCCTTGGCGCTTCGCCCGCGTCGGGATGACAAGGATGGTGGGGTTGGCGGAGTGATTAGAGTTCTGGGGTTGGGTGGGTTCCGCCTTGCTTCGCTTCGGCGGGACGGGCGAAGCGCCCGTCGCCACATGGTCCATTACATGGCCCATTGTATGGTCCATTGGGTGATGCGACTCGCTGAGTGATGGGATGGGCGCTTGGCTTCGCCTTCGGTGGACGGACGAATGCATCCATCCCGACACGAGTTTTGCTGCGTTACTTTCGTTTGGGGGGATTACCTGAGGGGGCGGTCGGCGAGGTTAATCTTTATTAGTATCAGCGAAGCTGTCGGAACTGGGACGAAAGTGCGGGTCTCAGAGAGGGGCGTTCCGAATGAGGGTTTCGCGAGGTGTCTGGTGTATTTCGCTCGCCTGTCTGGTGTTGGTCTGCGCGGGCTTCTGGTTGCATGATGGCGGGGCGGCAGCAAATCCGCCTAGCTTTGCAACCGCAAATCAAATCACACATGATGGTTTAGCCAAGACGGCGGTGCTGTCCGACGGGTCCGCGCTGTATGTGGCGGAGGAGAAGGACGGGCATCAAGTCATCTCCAAGATCGTTCCGGACACCGGTGAGCAATCGACGATTGAGACGCCGTTTGCCGATGTGCGCGCGATGGATGTGTCGCCGGATCACACGAGTCTGCTCGCGTCTCCGGCGCATGCTGGGGCGCGGAACCGCGAGCTGTGGACGATTCCGCTCAACAAAGTGGCCTCGACGCGGCTGGGAAAATTGGCAGCTGACGATGCGGCATGGTCGCCGAATGCGGAAGAGCTGGTCTCGGTGAAAGGGAACGAGATCTGGATCACTTCGGCGAAAGGGACCAACGCGAAGAAATTGGCGGCTGTGAAGGGGCGGCCGTTTAGTCCGCGGTTCTCGCCGGACGGACAGAAGATTCGATTCAGCGTGAGCGATGTGGAGACCAACACTTCGGCGCTGTGGGAAGTGGGGAGGGATGGCTCGAATCCCCACGAAATGCTCGTGGGATGGGACAGGGCGCACGCGGTGTGCTGTGGAGTTTGGAGCAAGGATGGGAAGTCGTACATCTTCCAGGCGACCCAGAGTTGGCCACCGATCACGACGTTGTGGGTTCTGGCGGAAAGCGGTAGCGAGCCGAAGCAGCTGACGGATGGTCCGATGTCGTTTGGGAGTCCGTGGCCAGCGGAGAACGACAAGGTATGGGCGCTGGGTGTGAAGCCGACGGCGGAACTGGTGAAGTACGATGCAACGCAGGAGGACTACGAGAAAGTTCTTTCCGGAATTTCGGCGACCGACTTGGATTTTTCTCCTGACGGGAAGTGGGTGAGCTACGTGTTGATTCCGGACGGGACGATGTGGAGGAGCCGGGCGGATGGCAGCGAGCGGTTGCAGTTGACGTTCGCGCCAGAGCGGGCCGCACTGCCGCGCTGGGCTCCGGATGGCAAGCAGATCGCCTATGTGAGCAGCCGGACGGGACAGCCTTCCCAGATCATGGTCATTGGCTCGCAAGGAGGCAAGGCGACTCCGGTGTACGCCGAAAACCACGGGCAGATTGATGCGAACTGGTCGGCGGACGGGAAGCGGATGATTTACGGGTACGTGTTTGGAACGCCGGACATGAGCATCAACATGCTCGACCTGAAGACACACAAGATCACGAAGGTTGCCGGTTCGGACGGGTTGTTCAGCCCGCGGTGGTCAACGGACGGGCGCTATCTTGTGGCGCTGTCGCTGGACTTCACGAAGGTGATGCTGTTCGATTTCAAAACGCAGAAGTGGTCGACGTGGTTTACGGATGCGGCGGGATCGGTGAGTTATCCACTGTGGTCGAGCGACAGCCAGTATCTTTACTTCGACGACATGGTGACGGACGAGGAGACGATCCGGCGGGTGAAACTGGGCGAGGATCATGCAGAACGAGTTTACGCTCTGCGCCACATTGATCGGTATCTGGGGCCATGGGGATACTGGGTTGGCCAGGCGCCGGATGGCTCGTGGATGTTCGTGCGGGATCGCAGCACACAAGAGGTGTATAGCCTCAACCTAGGGGTGTCAAAATGAGCCTCCTCGGGAAGTTGTTCACGGATGGGAGTGTTCGGAGGGCGGCGCGAACGGGCTTGTGGTTGTGCCTCTTCGCTTATGTTGTGAGTGTGCCACTGCTTTCGCAAAGTGAGGACGGAGCCGGCGATCGGAAAGTAATCACGCGCGTGGAGCCGAAGTATCCGCCAACGCTGGAGCGGTTGTATATCGGCGGAGTAGTGCGGCTGCAGGTGGATGTCGCGGCGAACGGGACGGTGGAGAGTGCACAGCTGCTAGGCGGCAATCCGATTCTGGGGCAGGCGGCGATCGCGGCGGTGAAGCAGTGGAAGTACGCGCCGGGGAGTCGCAAGACGAGGCAAACGGAGCGGCTGGAGTTTGATCCGCATCGGTAGAGTGCAGTTGGGACCCGAGTTTGGATCTGGTGAAGCCCGGCGTTGGACGCCGGGCTTTTTTCTTTGTCTGAATCCCATTTCGAATAGATCGTCTCGCTCTTTCACCCTGATCCTTTCGGAGGGCCGAGATTCGGATCGCTGTCGGCGGTCGCCACGCGGGCTTCGCTCGCGGGACGGACGAAGGCGTCCGTCCCTACATTTGCGCTGGGCTTCGCCGTCGCGGGACAGCCGAGGCGGCTGTTGCTTCGGGTGCTTCACTAGCGGGTGATCAAGTTGGTAACAAGTGGGAAATAGGATCAGAATCTCACTGCTTTTCTTCGAGTAGTGGTGTGGTGAGTTGAGAATCGAGCCATCGAGCTGGTAGACCGGCATGCGCTCTTGATGTTTACTATTCTGGTTCGCACGGTTTTCCGGCGAGAAAATGCCTAAGTCCTTCTGTGCGCAAAAAGCGCATAGGATAACAACTTGTTTGTGAGATCGAGATGCTGGATCACGACGCTTTGAGTTCGCTGGCGGAGCAGATGATGGGTGGACTTGAGGTTACCATCGAGGGAAGGGCTTCGCGGGTGACGCGGACTGGGGCGCAGCGGTTGCGGACGGTGCGGTTTGTGATGGGTGGGAAGGAGTATCAGGCGATTGAGCAGAATCCGGAGAAGCCTAGCCGGTGGGGAAAGCTGGCGCGGGATGGGCGACGGGTGGTGCAGGTGCGGGATCTGGGGACCCAGAAGTATGTGGCGGCGGTGGTGGATGGGAAGGTGACGGAGTACTCGCGATGAATTGTGCTGTTGCATCACGTTGTCGCGCGCTGCGATACAATCTCGACGCCCTTTGCGCTGAAGTGAGATGGCGACTTCGAATTAGTGGCTCGGGGAACTTTAGGAGGAATCCTGATGGCTTCAATTGCAGATGCATCGGTCCGGGAGTTATTGGACGGGCGATATGTTGCGACTCTGGCGACGGAGGGCCCGGGCGGATCGATCCACATGGTGGCAGTGTGGTTCTGGTTCGATGGGGAGCGGGTCTTCGTGGCGACTTCGTCGCGCAGCCGGAAGGCTCGGAATTTACAGTCCAATCCCAAAGTGAGCTTGATGATCGATTCGCGGGATCCCGCGGCGTCGCACGGGATCACGATTGCGGGTACGGCGGAGATTCTGAACGGGGAGTCGTCGCGCGAGAAGAATGCGGAGGTCCACAGAAAATACCTGAGCGAGGCTGCGATCGCGGATAAGCGGATCGGGCCGGTATTCACAGCGTGGGATGACATCACGATTCAGATCACGCCAGTCTCGGTGATCGCGTGGGATATGCGGCAGGCGGACCTACAGGTTTTTGGCGGGGCGTTTGCGAGTAACCCTACATACCTATTGCCGCTTGAACGTTGAGTTTCAGCAGTGCTCCTTGGGCGTTCTTACCGTTTCAAATACAGTAGAGCAGAGCGGTGTCTGAAAAATGTTCTGCCCTCGACGCCTATGCTCGAATCGCTCATGAAGGCGTGATTCTGCTTCTTGGTGAATCCGTTTGGTAGTGCAGCGGGAGAGGAGTGCAGAGGTCCTTCGGCCCGCAAAAGGCGCGGGCCTCAGGATGACAAGGGCTTGCTGCCGGTAAGGTTGAGTACGGAGGGTTCACGTGATCTGCAATCCACCGAAATTGTTTGCGTTCTTTTTTCTCTTCACCGTCATTCCGACTCGGGGGCAGCAGAGGGAGGAGCCGATCCGGTTGCATCCGGAGAATCCGCATTATTTTTTGTATCGGGGCAAGGCGGTTGCTTTAATCACCAGCGCGGGGCATTACGGGGCTGTCTTAAACGGGGAATTTGATTATCACAAGTATCTTGCGGCTTTGGATACTGCGGGGATGAGTTACACGCGGATGTTTGGCGGGGCGTATGTGGAAGAGCCGGGGAAGTCGTTTGGGATTCGTCGGAATAATCTGGCGCCGGAGGCAGGGAAGTTTGTGGCTCCGTGGGCGCGGAGTGATGCGGGGGGATATAGGGGCGGGGGGAACAAGCTGGATCTCTCGAAATGGAATCCTGAGTATTTTTCGAGGCTGCACGATTTTTTGGGGGAGGCGGCGCGGCTTGGGATTGTGGTGGAGATTGGATTGTTCTCTTCTCAGTACGGGGAGATGCAGTGGAATCTGTCGCCGTTCAAGCGGGAGAACAATGTGAATGGGACGGACGCGATCGATTGGAAGAATGTGAATACGCTGGAGAATGGGAACATTCTGGGGTATCAGGAAGAGTATGCGCGGAAGGTTGTGCAGGAGGCGAATGGATATCCGAATGTGATATTTGAGATTGCGAATGAGCCGTGGTCGGACCGTCCGGTACTGACGGACGTGGTAAATCCTTATTTGTTTACCGGGCGGGATCAGTATCCGAATTCGGTGGATTTGCCGGATGAGGCGACGATGGCCTGGCAGGCGCGGGTGGTGGAGTGGATTACTAAGGAAGAGGCAGGTCTGCCGAATAAGCACATGATCGCGCAGGATTGCTGCAATTTTCGGTATGCAATGCGCGGTGTGCTGCCGGGGGTGAGCGTGGTGAATTTTCATTACGCGTATCCGGAGGCGGCGACGCTGAATTATGGTTTGGGGAAGGCTCTGTCGTATGACGAGACGGGATTCCTGGGGCAGAGCGATGACGCGTATGCGAGGCAAGCCTGGAATTTTATGCTGGCAGGTGGGAGCGTGTTCGACGGGCTGGACTATTCGTTTACCGTCGGGCATGAGGATGGGAGCTTTTTGGAGGCGAACGGGCCGGGCGGAGGGAGTCCGCAGCTGCGGAGGCGGTTGAGGATCTTGAGTGAGTTCTTAAACGGTCTGCCGCTGGTGGATCTCAGGCCCGATTTCGATTTGGTGAAGCATGCTGGGGGAGTGGTGACGCATGCGCTTTCTTCGGGGCGGGGTCAGTATGCGCTGTATTTGGACGGGAACGGTCCCGTGGAGTTGAGTTTGAACTTGCCGGCGGGGGAGTATGCCGTTTGGTGGGTCGACGTGGTGTCAGGGGAGAAGAAGGATGTGGGGTCATTCAAACATGCCGGCGAGGAGAAGACGATTACAAGTCCGGCGTTTCGAAATGGGATCGCTATGCGGATTTCGCGGGAGGGAATCTAGGTAGTTACCGGTGGGACCAGAGGACAGGAATTGGGGCAGGATTTGCAATAGAGGCCGTGATTTTAGGGATATTGTGGGGCGGTTGGGCTGTTGCAAGGAAGATCTAAATCCCCACCCTGTCGCACAAAACGCGACAAGGTGGGACACCCTCAGGGTGACTTTGGAGAGGTTACTGGTGTGCCAGCCACGGCGGAGCCATTTTCAAAGCTGCGTTCGTGGTAGAGACTGTGGGTGTATGGCGCAGGAATCTACCAACGGAAAAGATAACCTCAGGGTTGAGAAGTTGTCGCTGCTTGTGTTGACCCTCTGCATCGTGGTGCTGGTGTACGTGCTGGCAGCACGGCCTTTCTAGAGCAGTTTCCTCAAAGGTTTTGTACGACTGTGTCGTCCGCTAAAGCGGACTCGATTTCTTCCCATGACGTTTTCCCGGCACTTCGTGCCGGGCCTTCACATTTCGCCGCTTCGCGGCTAGCGTCCGGTTCGTTCCCAGCGCTTATGGTCACGTCGAGTTTCGTAACACCCGCTTGAAGCGAGGGGTTGCGATCCGGATTTAGGCTCTTCGGTTGGACGGCGCCACGCCGTCCCCGACGGCCGCCGGGGACGCCGGCGCGCTACCTTGCGAAGTTCCTCTGCTGGTTAGCACGCGCCACCGTCCGCCCCGCGGACTTTTTTCATGTCTCTCAGGTTCGTTCCAGGATGGCGGCGAAGAAGCCGTCGCAGGGGTGGATTCCCGGGATCGTGCGGAGATACCGGCCCTGCGCAAGCGATGCCGGGTTGGGCCAGGTCACGACTCCCGTCGATCGCAGGCGATCGAGTTCGGTGCGGCAATCCAGCAAATGCAGGCTTGGTTCTTCTTTCATTGCTTGCTCGACTACATCTTCGTTTTCTTCTTTCTCCAAGGAACAGGTCGAATAGATCACGCGGCCGCCGGGAGCGAGGTGGGCGGCTGCGGAACGGAGGATCGCTAGTTGACGGTCATGGAGTTCGGGAAGATCTTCTGGCTTGAGGCGCCACTTGATTTCGGGATTGCGGGCCAAAGTGCCGGTGCCGGAGCAAGGGACGTCGGCCAGGACGAGATCAAAGGGCTGCGCGACGGGGAGAGTACGGGCATCGGCGATGACCGTTTGAATCTTCGTGTCTGCGGGAAATCGCTTTTGCATTTGACGGGCGCGATGGGGGTGGATCTCGACGGCAGTGATGGTGGCGTCGGGATGCTGGTCGGCGATGGCTAGCGTCTTGCCGCCGGGGGCGGCGCAGCAATCCAAGACTTTCTCGTGGCCCGGACCAACCAGGGCAGCGATCAGTTGCGAGGCTTCGTCTTGAATGACTACTTGGGCGCTCCCGAAGGAATGGGTCTTCGTGACATCGCCGGAGTGGACGCGGCGGGCGGAGGAGAGGAGATTCCCCGGTTCGAGGGAGATTCCTTCTGCGGCGAGTTCTTCTGCTGCATTGGGGGTACGTAGGCGGAGAGCGGTGGGAGGAATCGTTTGATTGTGTCGGCAAATTCGTTCGGCTGCTTCTGGGCCGTATGCTTGCGCCCAGCGTTCTATTAGCCAGGTGGGATGGGCGTATGCGGTAGCTGTGGCTTGCGGGGAAAAATCACTCACCACAGAGGGCACAGAGGAACACAGAGGATCTTTGGAGAGCTTGCGGAGGACGGCGTTGACGAAGGGGGCGGCGGAGGTTTTGCGGGCGCGTTTTACCAGTTCGACGCTTTCGTGGAGGGCGGCGCGGTGGGGGATGCGATCGAGATATAGGAATTGGTAGAGAGCCAGACGAAGGGCGATCAGGACTTCTGGATCGAGCTTCTTTAGCGGCTGCGAAGAGGCGCTTGAAATCTTGTCATCGAGCAGAGAGCGCCAGCGGAGAACTCCCATGACTAGTTCGGTAGCCAGGGCGTGGTCGGGGATAGATAGATTTGCGTAAGTGTTGGAATGGAGGAGTTCGGAGGCGAAGGAGGATTCGCGTTCGACGCGGAGGAGGATGTCGAAGGCGGTGGTGCGGGCGGGGGACGGGGGCATGCTCTTCGATTGTACGGAAAACGGAAATGCGGGGATGGGGTGCACGACGGACTTGTATGACGTCAGCGATCGGCCACGGGGGCTAAACAGTTTGCTGAAAAACTCGCTTGCGAAACCTCAGGGGCTGAAGCTCTATTAGAAACGAAAGGCCTTATCGCAGCGCTAAAAGCGCTGCGCCACCCAAAAGCGAGTTTTTCAGCAAACTGTTTAGCCGCATCTTTGCCACGGCTAACGTGGCGCCCTGAAGGGCCGCTCTTCCACGGCGATGGGATCCTCGGGTCTTCTCACGAGAGTCAATTTGCTTTCGGCTGTTTAACGCGGGCTTTGCCCGCGGGACGGACGAAGGCGTCCGTCCCTACACTTGCGCTTGGCTTCGCCCTCGCGGGACAGCCGAGGCGGCTGTCGCTACGTGGACCGATCAGGATCCCAACTTCTCGGATGGCTTCGGGTGGTAGCCGTTTATGAAGGCTTGGGCTGAGGAGCGCTTCTTTCCTTCTAGCTGGAGTTCCAGGATTTCCAGCGCCGTGTTTTTCGCGCAGCCTACCAGTAGGTGATCTCCAATTGCCTTTAGTTCGGATGGAAGGACCGGTTCGTTCGCTGGTTGCGCGTTTAGGATTTGCAGATTTTTGCCGCGGAATTTGGTGTGGGCGCCGGGCCAGGGTTGGAAGGCGCGGAGACGGTTCAGGATTTGTTGGGCGGGGCGGGAGAAATCGATGAGGCCATCTTCTTTCTTCAGGATTGGGGCGAGAGTCGCTTGAGAATTGTCTTGCTTTCGAGCGTGGATTGAGCCGGCTTCCAGTCCGCGGAGCGTTTCGACGAGGAGATCGGCGCCCATATCGGCCAGGCGCGGGGACAGAGTTTCGGCGGTGTCGTCGGGGTTTATGGGGAGTTGCTGTTGCAGCAGGATGTCGCCGGTGTCGAGGCCGGCATCAATCCGCATCGTCGTGTTGCCAGTAACAGTTTCGCCATTGGCGATGGCCCATTGGATGGGAGCGGCTCCGCGGTATTTCGGGAGGAGCGAGGCGTGGAGATTGATGTTACCGAGCGGTGGGAGGTCGAGCATCCATTGGGGGATGATGCGGCCGTAGCCTACTACGATGATGGCGTCGGGCTTGATGCTTGTGAGTTGCGAGCGGAATTCGTCATTCGTCTTGATGCGGTCGGGTTGGGTGATGGCGAGGTTTAGTTTCTGGGCGGATTGTTTAACGGGCGATTGTACGAGTTCGAGGCCGCGGCCTTTGGGGCGATCGGGTTGGGTTACGACGAGATGGATGCGGTGGTCGGCGGCGGCGAGTTTCTCCAGCGAGGGAACGGCGAAGCGCGGGGTGCCACAGAAGATGAGATTGAGCGATTGAGTCATTGAGCGATTGAGAGATTGGCTAATTGAAACGACAATAGCGGCTTATCGCCCCTCTTCCTTATACGCGGCTTACACGGCTCTAAGAGGCCCCTTTTTCCACGGCGTGGTCAGTAGTTCGAGCTACTCTGCGACTCGTAGCGCCCAATCGTGCTTCGCAAAGGAAGAATCTGCTTGTGGCTGGTGGCGCGGCGTCGCAAACGACCAGCAGATTCCTCAACGGCTTAACGCCGTTTCGGAATGACAACAGGGGCGAGCGACGCGAATCCCAATCACGCGATCGCCCAATCGCTTAATCTCTCAATCGCTCACTGGCTCAATTTCTACCATTCTCCGGCTTTTTGGAGTTTGCGGATTTTGCGTTTCATCAGGTCGCGTTTCAGGGCGCTTATGTGGCTGATGTAGAGCTTGCCGTTCAAGTGATCGGTCTCGTGGAGGAAGGCGCGGGCTAGCAGCTCTTCGCCGGTTTTCTCGTAGACCTTGCCATGAATGTCTTGCGCGCGGACTGTTACTTTGTTGGGACGCGTCACGTTTTCGCGGAAGTCGGGGATGCTGAGGCAGCCTTCACTCTGGGTATGCTTCCCTTCGGTGTGGATGATCTCGGGATTGACGAGAACCAGTTTGGCGTTGGGATCTTCTTTGAAGGAGACGTCGATGACGGCGATGCGGCGTCCGATGCCGATTTGCGGGGCGGCGAGGCCGACGCCGTGGGCTTCGTACATCGATTCGAACATGTCTTCGATGAGTTTTTCGAGTTCCTTGTCGAATACAGTGACTTTCTCGGCGGGCTTTTCGAGCACCGGGTTGCCGAATTTTACGATGGGGTAGATCATCAGAAGGTTTTGAGTTGTTGGCAATAGCCGTGGAAGTTGCGGAGAGTTTCGGTCATCGAATCGCCGCCGAATTTTTCCAGGGCGCAACGAGCGAGGGTGAGCGCGACCATGGCTTCGGCAGCTACGCCGGCGGCGGGGACGACACAGACGTCGGAACGTTCGTAGGCCGCCTTCACCGGCTCGCGGCTCGAGAAGTCCACGGACTGCAACGGGCGGCGGAGAGTTGAGATCGGTTTGAGGTATCCGCGCACGCGAATTTCTTCCCCGTTGGAAATGCCGCCTTCGATGCCACCAGCGTTGTTGTGAGTTCTCGAGAAAGCGGTGAAGCTGTCTTTGGCGGTGTAGCCGATCTCGTCGTGCACCTGGGAGCCGGGACGGAATGCAGCGGCGACGCCGGAGCCAATTTCGACGGCCTTGACTGCCTGCAGGGACATGACGGCGGCGGCGAGTTGGGCGTCGAGGCGCTCATCCCACTGGGCGTAGGTGCCGAGGCCGGGAGGCGCGCCATGGGCCACGACTTCGAAGACTCCGCCTAGAGAGTCTCCAGTGCGGAGGACCTTGTCGACCTCTTCTTTCATGCGCTGCTCGGTTTCGGGATCGGCGCAGTTCAGGAGAATCTCCTGCTGATTCTGAAGAGCGCGGATCTTCTCCCAGGAGACTTGATCGGTCACAGTGACGCTGCCGGTGGTGACGACGTGGCTGAGGACTTCGATACCGAGATCTCGCAAGAAGAGTTTTGCGATGGCGCCGATGGCGACGCGGGCGGCAGATTCGCGGGCGGAGGCGCGTTCGAGAATATAACGCGCTTCGGGGAAGTTGTATTTGAGGGCGCCAGCGAGGTCGGCGTGTCCGGGACGAGGGGAGGCGACACGCTTGTGTTTGGCGGAATCGCCGTCGGCGACGGGGAGGGATTCCTGCCAGTTTTTCCAGTCGCGGTTGGCGATTTGCAGAGAGATTGGAGAGCCGATGGTGATGCCGTGACGGACACCGGAGAGGATGTGGGCGGTGTCAGTCTCGATCTTCATACGGCCACCGCGACCGTATCCTTGCTGACGGCGCCAGAGTTCGCGGTCGAGGAATGGCTGATCGATTTTCAGGCCTGCGGGGACGCCGGAGAGGAAGGCGATTAAGGCCTCTCCGTGGGATTCTCCGGCGGTGAAGTAGCGCAACATAAATTTTTGATTGTACAGGATTAGAGCGGAAAATCCGGGTGGATCGCGGTTTTCACGAGTTTGCAAGGAAACCGGTTCTTAACCGCGGAGAACGCGGAGAAACGCCGCAGATCACGCTAAGAAAACCCTACGACAGACGGAGAAAATCGGCAGAGAACGCTGCGAGAGGGGTACAATAGTCGGATTGACGTCGGTATTCGGCGCGGTCATCAAAATGGACTGCGCTACTTCAAGATTTGCCGACTGGGTAGGAGGAACTGTGTGCCCCCACGCACAGATCCGAGACTATAAGACGATTCGCTGCGTTCTGGCGCATGAGCTAGCCCTGGTACGGCAGGGATTGCGTCGGCTACTCGAAGACGACCCCGGCTTGGATGTCGTGGCCGAGGCGGAGAATGGCGCTGAGGCGTTGCGACAGATTCTGGAGCATCGGCCCGAGGCAGTGGTCGCAGACGCGACGATGTTCGGATGCGCTCCTGCGCGAGCGGAGCAGATGATTCTCGAGGAATCCCCAACCAGCAGGATTGTTTTCTTGCCGAGTCCAAATCAGGATGAGCCGTGGCCGACTGCATCGGGCAGCGCGAAATATGCGATGCGGAGGACTTCTGCCGACGAGTTGGTGACGATGGTCAGGGGCACGACAGGCACGCCTTTCGTGGCCACTGATGCAGCGGTAAGAGAGTTGCCGATCGAGGAGCTGGCGTCGGGAAAACGGATGTTGACGGCCCGGGAGCACGAGGTGTTGAAGCTGCTGGCGGAGGGCCGTACGGTGCGGTCGGTGGCCGGTATTCTGGGATTGAGCATCAAGACGGTGGACGCGCACAAATTCAATTTGATGCGGAAGCTGGGGATTCACAATAAGGCGGAGCTTGTGATGTGGGCCATCCAGAAGAGAGTGGTGAAGCTGCCGGTGAATTTCTGAAACGCGGCCTTTGGTTCGTAGGGCCTTGGCTAGAATGCGAACTCTGGTGTTCGATCCACTTATTTCATTCCCGCTGACGACAGTCCAAGGCTGACGTTCTTCTCCGATCTGAATCTCACTCACACCTGTGGGTGACCAGCGTCTCAGTTGGTTGCCGTGCAAAACCGGCTGTTGCATGACTCGCTGGCAGGAGAACTGCGTGCCCGTCTTCTTGGCATGGCGTGGTTCGGTGTGCAGTGGACTGTTTGGCGTTGCGAAATTTCGCGAACGCCAGTTCGACAATTGCGTGGGAGTAGCTTACCCTGCTGCTCAGCACGATTCCCACGCGATACTAGATGACGGCTCAAGCGCGATCTCTAAGCTCGTCGAAGGTAGTGAACATCGAAGACCTTCGCCAGATGGCGCAGCGGCGAGTCCCCAAGTCGGTTTTCGATTACCTGGATGGCGGCGCCGAATCTGAACTAACCCTCAACGAAAATTGTCGGGCATTTCGCGACGTGACATTCCGTCCGCGGGGAGCGGTGTCAGTTTCTGAGTGCAAGCTGTCGACCACCGTAGTTGGACACGAACTGTCGCTGCCGTTCATGCTGGCGCCGGTCGGCTACAGCCGGTTAATGCATCCGGAAGGGGAAATCGCCGCCGCTAGCGTCGCGGGAGAGTTTGGAACTGGATACATTTTGTCGACCATCTCCGGGCACAAACTCGAAGATGTGAAGGCTGGGACCAAGGGGCCAGCCTGGTATCAACTGTATTTGTTGGGCGGACGCCAGGCTGCCGAGGCGGCGCTGGAGCGGGCGCGCAAGGCAGGGTTCTCGGCACTGGTGATGACAGTCGATACGCCGGTGGCGGGAATGCGCGAGCGCGATCCGCGCAATGGGATGAAAGAGCTGCTGGGAGGTTCTCCGTTCTCCAAGATTCCTTTTTTGCCGGATATTCTCGCGCACCCGGGTTGGGTGATTTCCTTTCTGCTGGATGGCGGCGTTCCTAAGCTGCAGAACATTGTGATCCCGGGCAACGGACCGATGGAACTGCTTGACGTGGGCGCAGCGTTGTCGGAATCCACGGTTACGTGGGCCGACTTGAAGTGGATTCGGGAGCACTGGTCGGGACCGATCGTCGTAAAGGGAATTCTGATCGGCGATGATGCGCGGCGAGCGATTGATGAGGGCGCGGCGGCGGTAGTGGTCTCGAACCATGGCGGGCGGCAGCTGGATTCAGTGTCATCGACACTGCGGGCGCTTCCTGAAGTGGTCGCGGCGGCGAAGGGGCAGATCGAAGTGCTGATGGATGGCGGCATCCGGCGGGGAAGCGACATTGTGAAAGCGATTTGCCTGGGTGCGCGCGCGGTTCTCATCGGGCGTGGTTACGCATACGGACTTGCGGCTGCCGGAAGGCCGGGTGTCCGGCGGGCACTCGAGATTCTGAAGAGCGATGTGGAGCGGACTTTGCGGCTACTTGGTTGCTGTTCGATTTCTGCACTCGATCGGTCGTTTGTGGAAGTGCCGCAAGCGTGGGAAAGTCGCCTCAACCAATAGGCGTGGGCCTTGAACAGTTTTAGGCCGGGCCCGGTGGCGACCTCGGGGCCTGAAGAGTGTGCGTAAGAAGTCTTCTTTCGTCCCGTTGGGGCTGGGTCATTTCCCACTTGTACCCACGGCTTACGCCGTGGGCTGTATTCTTTCGCCGCTTCGCGGCTAGAAACCGCTGGCCTTGTTCCACCCTAAACCTGCAAAGGCGATCTCACGCCCACGCTGAAGCCCCACTTTATTTGCCTACAAGTGGCGCGGCTCGCAGCCGCGCCCTTTCAAAACCGAGCTGGCATACTGCACTGAGGTCGAAAGAAACCCCACTTCCGGCAAAACCGGCCAGAAGTGGGGCACACGATCTGCACTCGACCCGGTGGCGATCATCGAAGAAAGAGATTGCTCCCAATTGAAATTGTGATTGGCCTTGCTGATAGCGGTGTGAAAGACTACGCCGCATGTGTGATTCCTCAGGGCGACGGCCGCGAGCAAACATTACGCTCGACGTCTATCTTCGCCTGACCCGCATGTTCGTCTGCTGCGGTCCGCCTGCTGAGCGGTAGCTCTCTCCTTTTCTGTACTCCATTTCAAACCATTCAGGAGTAGGTGTCCGATGAACCAGACTGTGCTTTGGGAAGAAACTATTCAGCCGGGAGCTTCGTGGTCGCACGTACTGAAGCGCGGAACGGCGCTGCGCGTGACGGACCTTGAAGGCGGCGCCAATGTCGGCGGAATGTTTTACAACTTCGAGTGTCCGACCGAGTGCTATAACATGCCCGACACGCTGAAGGCGCAACACATCGCGCGGCTGACGTCGGGATTCGTGTTGTATTCGGATATGGGGCGGATTCTGCTCTCCGTCACTGGGGACACGGTCGGGTGGCACGATCCGATTGGCGGCACTTCGAACCGGAAGTTGGTCGAGGCAAAGTACGGGGCGTCCAGCTATCAAAAGGACCGCAACGATTATCACAAGAATGGCCGTGACAGTTTTCTCGTGGAACTCGGCAAGTGGGGGCTCGGGCCTCGCGACCTTGTGGCGAACGTGAATCTCTTCAGCCGTGTTGACGTGTCGGACGATGGAACGATGAGCTTCGCGCCGGGGAATTCGAAGGTTGGGGGCTCTATCGATCTGCGCGCCGAGATGAACGTGCTGGTTATGCTCAACACCTGCCAGCATCCGCTCGACCCGAATCCGAAGTATCAGCCAAAGCCGGTGCAGGTCTCGATTCGGCAGGTAGCGGCTCCGGCGATGGACGACCTGTGCAGGGTTTCGCGTCCCGAGAACGGGCGAGGCTTCACCCTGACCGAACGATATTTCATGTGAGGAGGCGACGATGAGCGCCACGATTGTGAGCGGCAAGATTCTGGTAGAAAGCAAACTGCGTGCGGACGCGGCGATCTACCGGCATGTGATCAACGCGGGCGACCCCTGGATTTACGAGATCAAGCAGGGACAATATTTCCGTATCGTCGATCTGCATGGTAATCAGGCGGTCGATACGCTCTTTTATAACGCGCACGATTACTCCGATCGCTACAGCGCCCAGGACACGATTCAACACCAACGCAATATCTATCTGACCACCGGGACGAAGCTCATGTCGACGGCGGGGACTGTCTTGCTGACGATCGTTGCCGATACCTGCGGGCGTCATGACACGCTGGGCGGGGCATGCGCGAACGAAAGCAACATGGTTCGCTACGCGATCGAGAAGCGTCACATGCATGCGTGTCGCAGCAGCTTTCTGAAAGCGGTGACTGAGTGGGATCACGGGATGTCGAAGCGCGACATCACCAGCAACATCAATTTCTTCATGAATGTCCCGGTTACGCCGGAAGGCAAGTTGACGTTCGAAGACGGCATTTCGGACCCCGGCAAGTATGTCGAGATGCGAGCGGAAACCGATGTGCTGGCGCTGATCAGCAATTGCCCGCAGTTGAACAATCCGTGCAATGCGTACAATCCCACACCGGTTGAAGTCATGATCTGGGCCGCGCAGCCATAATGTTCCGCAAAGTTCTCATAGCGAATCGGGGCGCCATTGCGTGCCGGGTGATTCGGACTCTCCGAAAAATGGGCGTCGGTTCCGTTGCGGTCTATTCCGAAGCGGATCGCCACTCTCTTCACGTGGAGCAGGCGGACGAGGCGGTCTGCATTGGTCCGCCTCCGGCGGCGCAAAGCTATCTTTCCATTCCAGCAATCCTGAAAGCGGCCGGGGAGACCAGAGCCGAGGCGATTCATCCCGGATATGGTTTCCTCAGCGAGAATGCGAAATTTGCGGAGGCCTGCGCTGAGCATGGGATTGTGTTTATCGGGCCAACTCCGCAGCAGATGCGGGATTTCGGGCTGAAACATACGGCGCGGGAAATTGCGGCGAAGAACGGCGTGCCGATGTTGCCGGGAACCGGCGTGCTTCAGGATGTCGCTGCGGCTCTAAAAGCGGCCGAAGGCGTGGGATATCCGACGATGCTGAAGAGCACGGCGGGTGGTGGCGGAATCGGGATGCGATTGTGCGCTTCTGCGGAAGAATTGCGAGACGCTTATGAGGCGGTCGCGCGGCAGAGTCAGGCCAGCTTCGGCAGCAGCAATTTGTATCTTGAGCGCTTTGTTACGGCCGCGCGGCATATCGAGGTGCAGATCTTCGGTGATGGGCGGGGATCGGTGATTGCGTTGGGCGAACGTGATTGCTCAATCCAACGACGCAATCAGAAAGTGATCGAAGAGACTCCCGCGCCTGGGCTGCGGGACGACATCCGCGCGAGATTGCTAGAGACTGCGATACGGCTGGGGAAGGCGGTGCGGTATCAGTCTGCAGGCACGGTGGAATTCATTTATGACAACTCGTGCGGCGACTTTTATTTCCTCGAAGTGAACACTCGGCTTCAGGTGGAACACGGAGTCACGGAGGAAGTGACCGGCGTCGACCTTGTTGAGTGGATGGTGAGACTCGCTGCCGGCGACATGCCTGCGCTTGAAAGTCTCGAGATCCGACCGAACGGATCTTCTATCCAGGTGCGCGTTTACGCGGAGGATCCCGCTCGGAACTTTCAGCCGAGTGCGGGCCGCTTGATGCATGTTCGCTGGCCCAAGCGCGCGCGCGTTGAGACGTGGGTGGACTCTGGAACTGAGGTCACGCCGTTTTACGATCCGATGCTGGCGAAGGTGATCGTGCGTGGAGCAGATCGGAGCGAAGCGATCGAGAGACTTCGCACAGCGCTCGGAGAAGCTGAGATTTTCGGGATCGAGACTAACCTTTCGTATCTGCAACAGATCTGCGAGAGCGAAGACTTTGCGGCCGGCGGGCTCACGACTTCTTTTCTGAAGACCTTCCAGTATGTGAGACACGCCATCGATGTTGTGGAACCGGGAACGCAAACGACGATTCAGGATTATCCGGGTCGATTGGGATATTGGCATGTGGGCGTGCCACCCTCCGGGCCCATGGACACGCTCGCCTTCCGGCTTGCCAACCGCCTTGTGGGAAATGATGCTGATGCAGCCGGACTGGAAATGACTCTTACGGGCCCGACGCTCCGGTTTGCGTGCGAAGCTGTCATCGCTCTGACCGGTGCGGATTTTGGTGCGCGGTTGAATGGGGATCCGATGCCGCGATGGCAGGCAGTTCCGGTGAAGGCGGATTCGCTACTCGAACTGGGGAGCGCTCAGGATTCGGGCGCTCGAGCGTATCTTGCGGTTGCGGGCGGAATCGACACGCCGCTGTATCTCGGCAGCCGGTCCACCTTCATCTTGGGAAAGTTCGGCGGGCAAGGGCGCGTTTTGCGAGCTGGAGACGTGCTGCATTGCGGCGATGCCGACGCAACGCCACGTGGGTTGCGCAAGATTTCGGACGGTGCGATTCCGAAGTACTGCCGTGAGTGGGACATCGGAGTACTGTACGGGCCGCACGGTGCGCCGGATTTCTTCACGCCGGAAGACATTGAGATGCTTTTCTCGACGGCGTGGAAAGTACACTACAACTCCGATCGCACGGGCGTGCGGCTGATCGGTCCGAAGCCGCGCTGGGCACGGAAAGACGGAGGAGAGGCCGGGCTGCATCCTTCTAATATCCACGACAATGCTTACGCGATTGGCACGGTGGACTTCACCGGCGACATGCCGGTGATTCTTGGGCCTGATGGGCCCAGTCTCGGCGGATTCGTTTGTCCGGCAACCATTGTCGAAGCGGAAGTCTGGAAGATGGGGCAGCTCAAGGCGGGCGACTTGGTGCGATTCCGGCGACTTTCCGCGGTGCAAGCAGAAGCGTTGCGAGTGCGAGTTGAACGATGCGTCGAAACTCTCTTGAGCCCTCTCCCTAATCTTCCAGAGAGTGTTAAAGAAGATGCAGTGATTAGCAATAAGCCTGCCACGAATGGCGCGCCGGCGGTCTTATGCCGGGCTGACGGGGATCGCTATCTCCTGATTGAGTACGGTCCGAACGTGCTTGATCTGAATTTGCGATTTCGTGTACACGCGTTAGAACAACGCCTGAGGGCGGCGAATCTTCCCGGGATCATCGACATTACTCCGGGCATCCGCTCTCTGCACATACACTACGACGCGCGCATTCGGCGAGAGGAATTGCTTGAGGCGCTGGATACTTGCGAGCGACGGATCCCGGACCTCGACAACATTACCGTCGAGTCGCGCGTGGTGCATCTGCCCCTGTCGTGGGATGATCCCGCAACACAGCTGGCGATCCGAAAGTACATTCAGAGTGTGCGGCCGGATGCGCCGTGGTGCCCGAGTAACATCGAGTTCATTCGGCGCATCAACGGGCTCAACTCGATCGATGACGTGTACCGGATTGTTTTCGGAGCGAGCTATTTAGTGATGGGCCTGGGTGATGTGTATCTCGGCGCTCCTGTGGCGACGCCTGTTGATCCGCGCCACCGGCTGGTGACGACCAAGTACAATCCCGCGCGTACGTGGACGGCGGAAAATTCCGTCGGGATCGGAGGGGCGTATCTGTGTGTTTACGGCATGGAAGGGCCCGGGGGATATCAATTCGTCGGACGCACGGTGCAGATGTGGAACACGTTTTATTCGACTACGGAGTTTCCAGCTGGGACGCCGTGGCTGCTGCGGTTCTTTGATGAGTTGAGATTTTATCCGGTGAGTGCGCAGGAGTTGCTGGAAATTCGGGAAGGGTTTCCGCGAGGGCGGTATCCGCTGCGGATTGAGCCGCGGGGGTTCCGGTTGCGCGAGTATCATACGTTTCTAAAATCGATCAAAACGGAAGCGCAGGCGTTCAAAAAACATCAGCAGGCGGCGTTCGAGGCAGAACGCGAGCGGTGGGCGGCGGCGGGACAGGCGGAGTATATGGAGCCGCCCGAAGCAGTGGGGCCTGCGGCCGAGGCGGATGTTCCGGAGGGATGTTCACCAGTGCGGTCACCGATTTCGGCCAGCGTGTGGAACGTCTCGGTCGAGGCTGGACAGCGCGTGGAAGCGGGACAAAAACTCATGATTCTCGAAGCGATGAAAACGGAAATTGCAGTGACCGCGCCGAGAGCGGGCATCGTCCATAGCCTGGCGTGCGCTGCGGGGGCGCTGGTATGGGCGGGGCAGACGTTACTGCTGCTGGCCGAGGCGGCGGCGTGAGATCGGTGAACGAGTTCTCGTCTGAGATCGCGGCGCTCTACGACCGGGTGCAGGCCGAGGCGCTCAATCCGGTTTGGATTTCCCTTGTCCCCAGAGACGTCGCTTTCAAGCGGGCGCGCGAAATCGAGAATCATCCAAAGTGGCCGTTGGCGGGGAAGACGTTTGCGGTGAAGGACAACTTCGATGTCGCAGGTATGACCACCACCGCAGGTTGCCCAGCATACAGTTATCAGGCTGAGAAAACCGCGAGCGTAGTCCGCCGGTTGCAGGAAGCCGGAGCGCTGCTGGTCGGCAAAACAAATATGGATCAGTTCGCGACCGGGCTGGTCGGAACGCGTACGCCTTACGGTGCCTGCTCAAGCGTCTTCGATTCGCGTCACATCTCGGGCGGATCGAGTTCAGGCTCGGCGGTGGCGGTTGCGAAGAAACTCGTTGATTTCTCTCTCGGCACCGATACCGCAGGATCGGGTCGCGTACCCGCGGCCTTCAACGGTGTGATTGGATTGAAGCCTACTCGCGGATTGCTGAGCACGAACGGAGTGGTTCCTGCGTGCCGGAGTCTCGATTGTGTGTCGATCTTTGCGGGGAATTGCGGGGAGGCACATGAAGTCTGGAGTGTGGCTCGGGGGTCGGATCCGGCAGATCCGTTTTCGCGAGAACCCCGTGCGGGAGAGGGTGCCGCACCGTGGCTTTATTCTGACTTTCGATTCGGTGTGCCCTCGCGCGAACAATTGGAATTCTTCGGAGATGACGAAGCCGAGCAACTCTACTGGGCTGCGGTCGAAAGGCTGCAAAGTATGGGAGGCGAGAAGATAGAGATCGATTTCACTCCATTTCGCCAAGCAGCGGCGTTGTTGTACGGGGGCGCCTGGGTGGCGGAACGGCTTGCGGCAATCAAAGACTTTTTCGCCGATCACGCCGCGGAGATGGATCCGGTGGTTCGGGGCATCATTGGCGGGGCTGCCAAGCAATCAGCGGTGGATGCGTATGAGGGCGAATATCGGCTGCGTGAGCTGTGTATGGCAGCTGAGAAACAGTGGTGTGAAATGGATGTTCTCGTTCTGCCTACGACTGGAACGATCTATACGCACGAGCAAATTGCCGCCGATCCGGTGAAGCTCAATACCAATCTTGGTTGCTACACGAACTTCGTTAACCTGATGGATCTGGCGGCGGTCGCGGTGCCGGCAGGTTTTCGTTCGAATGGACTGCCCTTTGGGATTTCCTTCGTAGGTCCTGCGTTTAGCGACGAAGCCCTGCTCGCGCTTGCCCACCGTTATCTCGGCGGGATCGCCCCGCTGGTTGAAAAGTGTCCGGGGTGTGTGGAAGTCGCGGTGGTCGGGGCGCACCTCAGCGGAGAGCTGCTGAATTCGCAGTTGACCGAGCGAGGAGCGCGCTTGCAGAAGACTTGCCGCACGGCGACGGACTATCGTCTCTATGCCCTCGCTGGAAGTGTGCCGCCGAAGCCTGGTTTGATTCGCGACCGAAACTTCCGCGGGCCGGGAATCGAGGTGGAAGTGTGGGCGATGCCGGAAGACTGCTTCGGCGGTTTCGTGGCGGCGATTCCGCCACCGCTTGGGATTGGCACGGTTACGCTCGACAACGGCGATTCAGTCAAGTGCTTTCTGTGTGAGCCTGATGTCTTGTCAGGCGCGAAAGAGATCACGCATTTCGGTGGGTGGCGGGCATACATGGCGTCCATCGAAATCTTCAATCTGGGCGATTGAAAATTCCGCATCTTGCTAAATCTTGAATCGGAGCGATTCAAACTTTGCCTTCGATTCGCGTTCGACGGGAACGCTAGAATCCAAGCACCATGGATGTATTCATAAGAACCATGCGACGCGGCATTCTTCTGCTTTGCATCTTTCTGTCAATTCCTGCGCTTGCCCAGAAGCCTACTTTCACGGTGGGCTGGTCGATCTATGCCGGGTGGACGCCGTATCACTACATGCAGAAGTCGGGGCTGCTGAAGAAGTGGGCTGACAAGTACGGCATCACGATCAAAGTGCAGCGGTTTGACTATGCTCCGTCGCTGGATGCGTTCGTTGGGCGCAACATCGACGCCTGCACCATGACCAACATGGAAGCGCTCGACATGCCGGCGGCATCGGGCGTGCCGACCACAGTCATCCTGATCGGCGACTATTCCAACGGGAACGATGCTCTTCTCGTGCGCAACGGCCTGCAGATGAAGGATCTTGTCGGGAAGAAAATGTTGCTGGTCGAGAAGACCGTTTCGGAATATTTGTTTGACCGCGCGCTGACGCTCAACTCTTTGCGCGACCAGATCAGCAAGGTGCGGATGATCAATACCTCGGACTCCGACATTCAGTCGGCGTTCATTAGCGATTCGAGCGTCGCGGCGGTGGTGACCTGGAAGCCGATGGTCTCGCAGATCACGCAACAGAAGGGGATCAATTCTCTGTTCAACTCGTCGCAGATTCCGGGAGAGATTCTTGATCTGACCGTGGTGCGCAATGACGTGTTGGACCGCCCGGACGGGTCTGGCAAAAAGTTTGCGATGGCTCTCGCCGGCGCATGGTACGAGATGATGGCCCTGATGTCGGCGCAGGGACCGGCCGCCGACAAGGTTCTCGGTGCGATCGCCGAGGGATCGGGCGATACGCTCGCGTCTTACAAGGAGCAGCTCAGCACGACCAAAATGTTTTTCCAGCCGCAAGCGGCTGCTTCGTTCGGGAAGTCGGGCGACCTAAAACAGAAGATGGCGCTGGTGCGGCAGTTCTGCTTTGACCACGGATTGCTGGGCAAGAACATCGGTTCGGTGGACGATGTTGCGATCAGGTATCCGGATGGCAGCGTGCAGGGCAAGCATGACCGGGTCCGGCTGAGTTTCGATACGGCGTACATGCAGATGGCCGCGGAGAGCAAGTTGTAGGAGACAAAGTCCCTTTCATGTCAGTCAGCTTCCAACTCGTGCATGCGAAGCCGAACCGAGTGGGGACGATTGTGCTCTCGTGGATGCTGTTCGCGGTGGGCCTCGGGCTCTACTTCTACACCTCGCAGAGGCGGCACCAGGATAATCCGGAGGACCGGATTATGCCGACCGTGACGCAGATGTTTCACGGGATTAGCGATGCCTCGACGAAACCTGCGGAGGACGACGATTCCACTCTGCCCGACAATGCTTCATTGCGCCAGCGCTTCTTCGCGAGCATGCTTTGGAAGGACACACTCGCGACTTCGCGTCGGTTCATCTACAGCATCCTGCTGCTGATACCGGCGGTGCTGCTTGGGCTGCACATGGGGCTGTTCCCTTACGTCGGAGTGTTCTTCCTGCGGTTCATTCTTTTCTTCGACAAAATTGTGGCTTTATCGCTGCTACCGATTCTGTTCATCGTGTTTGGGATCGATGAGCTGTCGAAAATCATGCTGATCGTGATTGGAGTGACGCCGACGATCATTCTGGACACGTTCAACCTGACAAAGGGGGTGCCCAGCGAGCAGGTTGTGAAAGCCTTCACTCTGGGTGCGAGTGACTTCGACGTGGCGTACAGGGTGGTGATGCGGCAGATCATGCCGCGCGTGCTCAACAGCATTCGATTGAATTTGAAAGCGGTGATGCTCTTCCTGTTTGCGGGGGAAATGATCGCATCGACCGACGGGCTGGCTTACCGGATCGCGCTGCTGCGGCGGCACATGGGGATGGACGTGATCATTCCATACGTGCTTTGGGTCGCGCTGCTGCTGTTCCTGGTCGATCTCGCGATGCGGCTGGCCAACCGCAAACTTCATCCGTGGTTTCAGGAGGCCTGATTCCGATGGCGCTGATTGAAATCCAAAATTTGTCGGTCGCTTACGGAGCGCCATCGCGGCCTGTGTTGACGAATGTCGATGTAACGATCGAGGAAGGCGAATTTGTCTGCTTGCTGGGCCAGACGGGATGCGGGAAGTCGACGCTGCTGAAGATGATTCTGGGCGCTGAGTCGCCGACGGGCGGCCGCATTCTGATCGACGGCGTCGAGCACAAGCAGCCGGATAGAACACGCGGCTATGTGCCGCAAAAATATTCGCTGTTTCCCGACAAGACCGTTCTGGACAATATCACGTTCGGGCCGGAGGTTAGCGAGTTCAACATGTTCACGCGGTTCACGCCGCGGTTCGTGCGGAGGCGACGGGAGATCCGGGACGAGGCGATGCGCTATATACACCGGATTGGATTGCATGAACGCGATGCGCGGAAATATCCGTATCAGCTCTCCGGAGGTATGCAGCAGAGAGTGGCGATTGCGCAGGCGCTGGTTACGCATCCGCGTATTCTGCTGATGGACGAAGCCTTCAGCGCGCTTGATCCGGGGACGCGAAAAGACATGCAGCGGCTGATCCGGCAACTGTGGCGCGATACCGGCGTTACCGTGCTGTTCGTTACTCATAACACGCAGGAAGCGCTTTATCTGGGCAGCCGGGTGATTGTGCTGGCGAAAGAATCTCCGGATGCGGGCGCGCAAGTTGCGATGGACCTGTCGGTGCCGGAGCCATGCCATGAACATCAGATTCCGATGCTGGTGCATCATCTGGAACATGCCTCGGGGAGTGCGCGGGCGCCGGAAGTACCCGTATTTGCGACGGCGTAAGCAGTGGGGTGCTTCCAGGCAGAATTGCATAGGTCCTTCGCCGCAAAGAGCGCGGCTCAGGATGACAGGGGCCTAGCGATCCCGAGACTATTTCGAACTCATTTCGAGCTCCTAATAATAGGAACCGCCGAGGATTGTGCCCTCCGCTTTGCGGACTTGTTCCTCTATACTTCCTTTTCCCGGCACTGCCGTGCCGGACTTTCACATTTCGCCGCTACGCGGCTTGAGCATAGTTTCGTCGCGGCGCTCGGGCTCATCGTCGAGTTCGCAACGACCTACGCTTTATCGGCACGAATAAACTCGTGGCCTTCCCGTTCGATCGATTCGCTGGCTCTCAAATCAGGAATTTGAGAGCCATGCCGGGACTATGAGTTGGGTCCGTGGTAGAAATTCCTCGATGCGTCTGTGCCGGCTGCACATGCGAGGGGTCCTTCGCTGCGCTCAGGATGACAGGGCGACGGGTTGGGCCGGCGAATCAGAGTCTCTTTAAAACTCGTAGCGTAGGGCGAACTGCATTACACGCGGGTCGCCTACGGCCTGGAATTCTCCGAAGGTGCCGGGGGCTTGGAGGCTCAGGCTCGGGTTCGAGTAATTCACATTGTTGAAGACGTTGAAGGCTTCGGCGCGGAAGGTGATGCGCTGTCCTTCCCAGGGGAGCGGGAAAAGCTTTACGACTGCCATGTCACTGAGGAACATTCCGGGGAGGCGAAGGACGGAGCGCTCTCCGGTGTGTCCGGGGAGTTCGTCGACGAAGTTGTTGGAGACGGAAGTAGTCGTGAACATGCTGGGATTATGCCGCTCGTCGGTGTGCACTCCGGAGGAAACTGGGGCGGTTGCGATGGCGAGCGAACTCAACCAGTAGTTGGCGTTGTAGGCGAGCTCGCCTCCAACGGTTGTGGGCACGCCGGAGTGATAGCGGACGAGGGTGCTGATCTGCCATCCACCGACGATTTCTTCGAGCCATCCGTGAGCGCCGGAGAGGAGCGCGCGTCCGCGGCCGATGGGCAAGGGATAGAGAACGTTGGCGGTGACGTTGTGGCGCATATCGAAATCGGAGGAGCCGCGAAATTCACGGGTGTTGAAGATGTTCTGAATGGCGGCACCTTGCTGTCCGGCGCCGGATTCTGCAGCTGAGCCATCGTCGATGGCATGGGACCAGGTGTAATTGAAGTCGAAAATGGCCCCGCTGGACAGGCCCCGGCGCAACGAGAACGTCAGCGAGTGATAGGCGGCGGTACCGGCGTTCATCCAAGTCGGCATCGAACTGCCCTGCAGCGGGAAGAAGGTGTAACAGCCGTGGGCGGAGATCTGATCGCATCCAACAGGGTTGGCCGCGTTCGACCACGTGCTGGTCGTGTTGCGGTCGAGAGCGTGGAGGCAGTCAAGATAGCTCCCGCCGTAGTCCGCATAGACACAACTGAAGTAGTTTGAAGAAGCGCTGCCGGGAAAATCGAGATTAGCGAGACCTGGCCACATGTTTTCGACGAACGGCAGAGTGGGCACGAGACTTGGGTTGTTCTTGACCGCGTCTGTGGTTAGTCCGGCATCGTGCAGTTTGCGGACGGTCATGGCGTTCTGCTCCCATGTGACGCCGGAGCTTGGATCTTTGAAGTACTCGAGCGGAGTGTAGACGTCGCCCTCGAGGAGGAGACGGCGGGAGAGGCGTCCGGCGTATCCGATTTCGAAGGTCAACTTGCCAGGAAGCTCGCGGGCGAAGCTGGCGTTGAA
>Ga0210403_10000563_pt1 | contig 38281 bp, 34 predicted proteins | sample IncBWC19MmetaG_FD_150863 | JGI IMG/M metagenome (GOLD analysis project Ga0210403, IMG submission 150863) | Forest soil microbial communities from Barre Woods Harvard Forest LTER site, Petersham, Massachusetts, United States - Inc-BW-C-19-M | ecosystem: Environmental > Terrestrial > Soil >...
CTGCGGCCGGGTCGGTATTCCGGGTCGCGTGAATCCGAGCGTGACCCGCCCTCGCTTATTCCGGCCCGCCGGCCAAACCCTCACCAGCGACTCTCTCAGGCCCGGCAATCGACCATCTCCAGGCTGGAAAATGGGCAACTCGCAGCGCATATTTGCGGGAATGCGAAAGGTCCATGTTGGAATGCCAATGATCGAAGTTACCGCACCCGACGGCAGCAAGTGACTTTGGGCGGCGGCGGTGGCGCGGGGCGCGGCGATCGAGGCGGTAAAGAAGATGATCCCGCCCAATCATGTCGCCACTCTCTCAAATCGACGGCTGCCGATCGGTCCCCAAACAGAGGGCATACGCCGAGGCGAGGTGCGGAAAGTCGAACCAGACCCCCAACCAACCCAAACGCCCTAGGGACTCCAACCAACTCGCTAAATCGATCGACTAACGGCCGCCATGCCCGCGCGGCCCGAACCCGCACCAGCGGCGCTGCTAGAGTCGGCAAAGGGCTTCGGTCCCGCGCTCCATCAAAGTGATCATACACGTGGGTTTATGTGTGGGTAGAAAGTGAAAAAGTGCAGAAATATAAGGCGTTTTCTCATATTTTAGCGGAAATCTTCTCCGCTATTTCGGGGTCACCCCGAAGGTCCGCGCAAACCGCTCGCTGTAATGCGGCCAGACCTCGGGGTTGATGATGCGCGGCGGCCTGCTGCCGTCGAGCGCGCCGAGGATTTGCTCGGCGGCGATGCGGCCCATGTTCTCGCGCGCCTCCCGCGTGACACCAGCGGTGTGCGGGCTCGCCAGCACATTGTCGAACTGCAGGAGCGGATGCTCCGGCGGCGGCGGCTCCCTGGACCAGACGTCGAGGCCGGCGCCGGCGATCTTCTTCGTTCGGAGCGCTTCAAGAAGCGCATCCTCATCGTGAATAAAGCCGCGCGCGGTGGTGATGAAATAGGCATGCGGCTGCATCAGGAAAAACTGCTTCGCGCCAATCATGCCGCGGCTTTCCTTGGTCAGCGGGCAGTTGATCGAAACGTAGTCCGAGCGGCGCAAGAGCTCGTCGAGCTCGACCTTCTGCGCTCCCCGCTCGGCGATTTCGGATTTCGAAAGATAAGGATCATACGCCAGCACGTTCATGCCGAGCAGGCCTCTGCACAGCTCGGCGATGCGGCGACCGACATTGCCGATGCCGACAATGCCGATCGTCCTGCCCTGCGCTTCGGTGCCGATCAACGCATTGCGGTTGACGTCGCGGTCGCGACGCAGCGCACGATCGGCCTCGATGATGCGCTTCGACAGCGTGAGCAGCATGCCGAGCGCATGCTCGGCCACCGAATGTGCATTGCCGCCGGACTGGTTGACGACCAGCACGCCCGCCCTGGTGCAGGCCTCGACATCGACGGGATCGAAGCCCGCGCCGTTAGAGGAGACGATCAGGAGATTCGGCGTGCGGCGCAGGAATTCGTCATGCACATGGAAGTGCGGCGCGAGCTCGTCGCGCGCGGCGCCAATCTGATAGGCATGCGCCGCGGAAAGGATCGGCGCGAATTCGCCTTCCGGGCTTTCGTTCTCGAGCCGGTCGAGCCGCACATCAGACCGGGCTTTGAGGATATCGACGTAGATCTGGTGGGCGAGATATTTGACGTAGAACACGCGCTTGTTGTTGACGGTCATCGATCGGCTTTCAGTTTCCTAGAATCCGTAGAGCTTGGCGGGATTGCTGACGAGGATGCGCTCCCGTGTGGCCGGATCCGGCGTCCATTGCTGGAACAGTTCGAAGAGATGCCCGGCATCGGGCATTTCGCCCTCGACGTGCGGATGCGGCCAGTCGCCGCCCCAGACCAACGTTTCCGGATTGGCCTTGACCAGCGCCTCGTGAAACGGCCGCGGGTCGGGATAATCGGGCGCCTCAAGGCTCAGCCGATGCGCGCCGGAAAGTTTGGACCAGCACCAGCCCTCGCCCACGGCCCGCAGCAGACTCTGAAATCCCGGCGTGCCCGTGCCGGCGCGCGCATCGCTGCGGCCCATGTGATCGATCACGACCGGAAGCTCGATCCCTTTCAGAACCGGAATGGTATCCGGCAAATCCTTCACATCGATCCAGAGCTGCAGATGCCAGCCGAATTCCCTCATGACTGGCGCGAGGGTTTCGGCCGCCGAGAGCGGCACGCCGCCGCGATAATGCAACTGGCCGCCGCGGAAGAAATGATTGAAGCGCAGTCCTCGGACGCCGAGCCTGTTCCATTCGCGCAAGGTTTGCGACGTCACGTTTTCATCGGCGACCGCGACACCGCGCAGCCGGTCCGGTCGCCGCTGCAGCGCATCCAGCATCGCCGAATTGTCGCGGCCATGCGCACTGCCCTGCACCAGCACGCCGCGCGCAAAGCCGATCGCATCGAGCATGCCGAGATACTTTGCGAGCGGCGCGTCCGGCGGGGTGTAGCTGCGGTCGTCGGCATAGGGAAACTGCTTCGCCGGACCGAACACATGCGCATGCGTATCGCAGGCGTTCGGCGGTGGCGGCACCTTGGGTCGCGTCACGTCGCGCGGCGGCAGGCAGGGCGGAGCCGAAGCCATCAGTCCGCCTTGATCCCGGCCGCCTGGATGATCGGCCCCCATTTGTCGTAATCGTCGTGGATTTTCCTGTCGAATGCCTGCGGCGTGCTGCCGATCGGCTCGGCGCCGAGCTTGGCAAGGCGCTCCTTGACCGCATCGGTGTTCAAGGCCGCGACGAAATCATGCGACAGCTTCTCGACGACGTCGCGCGGCATGCCACCCGGCCCGAGCAGGCCCCACCACACTTCGGTGTCATAGCCGGGCACGGTTTCACCCATGCTCGGCACATCGGGCAGCAACGCAGCCCGCTTGCCGGTGGTGACCGCCAGCGCCCGCACCGTGCCGGCCTGAAGCTGGCCGACCGACTCTGGCCCGTTGTTGAATGACAGCGGAATCTGTCCGCCGAGCAGATCGTTGATCGCCGGCGCGCCGCCTTTGTAGGGAATGGCGTTGAGGTCGACTTTGGCAAGGCTCTTCAGGAGCTCGACCGCGAGATGGGTCGAGGTCCCCGTCCCCGCATGCGCGATGGACAGGCTGCCCGGCTTCGCCTTCTCCGCTGCGATCACGTCGGCGAGATTCTTGAACGGGGAATCCTTGCGCACCAGCAGGATATTCGGCGACGACGCCAGCAGCGAGATCGGCGTGAAATCCTTGAAGGTGTCGTAGGGGATTTTCGGATAAAGGAACGGATTGGTGGCGTGCCCGCTCGCGACCATGATGAGCGTGTAGCCATCGGACGGCGATTGCACCAGCGCCTGCGAGGCGACCACCCCGCCGGCGCCGGGCCGGTTTTCGACCACCACGGTCTGCCGCCATTGCCGGGAGACTACGTCGCCGAGCGTGCGCGTCAGGATGTCGACGCCGCCACCGGCCGCATAAGGCACATAAATGTGCACGGCCTTGATCGGGAATGTCGACTGGGCGGGTGCCTTGCCGCCGATCGCCAGCATCGCCGCTGCAACGACAGCGATCCAGACCCGCCTGCTCATCATTTCCTCCCGAGCTTTTTTGCCCTTATCGCATGAGCGCCGATGCCTTCGCATCGCCACGCAGCGCAGACCACTTAACCTCCGGGACATGTTGACAATCCCGCCGGTCGCGTCAAGTTGCGGCACGCACGGCCGACATCAACCGTGGTCGCATGATATCGCATGATAGAGGGAGAACGGGATGGCAGTTGCGGAGCAGAAGACTTCGCCCCAGGCTTCCCAGGAACAGGGACAAACCTGGCACGGCATCATACAGCAGACGCTGAAGCGCAACGAAATCCGGCTCGTGCCCTACGTTCCCGATCGCGTGCTGACCACGCTGATCAAGAGCCTGCACGCCGATCCCTATTTCACCACCTTCCCCACCGCACGCGAGGAGGAGGCGGTCGGCATCATCTCCGGCGCCTGGATGGGCGGCATGAAGGGCGCAGTGCTGATGCAGACTTCCGGCTTTGCGACACTCGCCAACGTACTGGCCTCGCTCGCCGTGCCCTACCAGATCCCGCTGATCATGTTCGTGTCCGAGCGCGGCACGCTCGGCGAGTTTAATTACGGCCAGTCGCTGGTCTGCCGCACCATGCGGCCTGTGCTGGATTCGCTTGCCGTGGAGCACCACACCGCGACGCGCCTCGACGAGTTCGAGTTCATTGTCGACCGCTCGATCAAGCAGGCCATCACCACCCAGGCGCCGGTGGCGCTGATCCTCTCGCCGCTTCTGACCGGCGGCAAGGTCTTTGACAAGTGAGCGCCGCCATGAACGCACAAGCCAAACCGCCTGCCCGCAACACCAAGGTGATGAACCGCTTCGACCTGACTTCACGTCTCGTCGCAAAACTCGAGAACGAAGAGGCCGTGATCGGCGGCATCGGCAACACCAATTTCGACCTGTGGGCCGCCGGCCACCGCCCGCAGAATTTCTACATGCTCGGCAGCATGGGGCTCGCCTTCCCGATCGCGCTCGGCGTGGCGCTGGCGCAGCCGAAGCGGCGCGTCTTTGCACTCGAAGGCGACGGTTCGCTTCTGATGCAGCTCGGCTCGCTCTCGACCATTGCGATGCTCGCGCCGAAAAACCTCACCATGGTGGTGATGGACAACGGCATCTACCAGATTACCGGCGCCCAGCCGACGCCGGCCGCGGCCATGACTGACATCGTCGCGATCGCGATCGCGAGCGGGATTGCGAGCAGCGCCTGGGCCGCCGACGAAGAGGATTTCGAGCGGCTGGTCGAGCAGTCGATGAGCGCGTCGGGCCCAACCCTGATCGGCGTCCGGATCGACGACAAGCCGGGCACCGGAACCACGCGGCGCGATCCCGTGCAGATCAGGGAGCGGTTCATGCACGGCATGGGCGTCCGGCAGCTGCTCTAGAGCATGATCCGGAAAAGTGTGTAGCGGTTTTCCGAAAAGATCATGCTCAAACAAAAAGATAGAGCGGGATGACGATTCGAAGAAAAGTCATCACGCTCTAGGGACGCCACCGGGCTTGCCATTAACCACACGCTCATCTCAAAGTCGCGAGACTGCCGCGGATTGACAAATCGTGCTAGGCGGTAGGAATGAATGCAATTCTGAGGCTATTTGCCTGGTTTCTGGCCGCTGCAGTCACCTTTGCGACCCTAGGCCCGGCCAAGTTGCGACCGCATTCCGATTTCGGCCAGAACGGCGAGCATGCATTCGCCTTCGTCCTTGTCGGGATCGCGTTCGGAATGGCCTATCGGCGCAATCGCCCCCTCACCGCCGCCGTCACCATCGTGCTGATCGGCGTGCTGGAAATCCTGCAGCTCTGGGTGCCAGGACGGCACGCTCGGCTGGAGGATTTTGTGGTCGATGCGCTGGCTGCCAGCGCCGGCCTGCTGCTTGCCACCGGCATCGAATGGATTCGTGCGCGGCGCTCGAGCCCCGGCACCACCTGACAGTTAATCAGACCGGAAGCAATAATTCCCGGCCGCCTGGAACTTCATCCAGCGGCGGATCGAGCGTCTCCTCGAATTCGATGATGTTGTCGATCTCGGTCCCCATCGCGATGTTGGTGACACGCTCGAGGATGAACTCGACCACCACAGGCACGCTGTACTCCTTGATCCATTCGCGCGCAGTGGCAAACGCCGCCTGCGCGTGATGCGGATCGGTAACCCGGATCGCCTTGCAGCCGAGCCCTTCGGCTACTGCGACATGATCGACGCCGTAGACGCCAAGCTCCGGTGCGTTGATGTTCGAAAACGACAGCTGCACCTGGTAGTCCATGTCGAAGCCGCGCTGGGCCTGGCGGATCAGGCCCAGATAGGAATTGTTCACGACCACATGGATGTACGGCAGCTTGAACTGCGCGCCGACCGCAAGCTCCTCGATCAGGAACTGGAAATCGTAGTCGCCCGACAGCGCCACGATCTCGCGCGCTGGATCAGCCGCGCGCACGCCGAGCGCCGCCGGCAGCGTCCAGCCGAGCGGGCCCGCCTGCCCGGCATTGATCCAGTTGCGGGGATGATAGACGCGGAGGAATTGCGCGCCGGCGATCTGCGACAGCCCGATCACGGTAACGTAGCAGGTGTCGCGGCCGAACGCCTTGTTCATTTCGTGATAGACCCGTTGCGGCTTGATCGGAATGTCGTCGAAATGGCTCTTGCGCAGCATGGTGCGCTTGCGGTCCTGGCACGCCGCCGGCCACGCCTGCCGCGACTTGAGTTTTCCGGATCGTTTCCACTCCCTGGCGACCGTCACGAACAATTCGAGCGCCGCCCTGGCATCGGAGACGATGCCGAGATCGGGATTGAAGACGCGGCCGATCTGGGTCGGCTCGATATCGACATGCACGAACTTGCGGCCCTTCGTATAAGTCTCGATCGAGCCGGTGTGGCGGTTGGCCCAGCGGTTACCGATGCCAAGCACGAAATCAGATTCAAGCAGCGTCGCGTTGCCGTAGCGGTGGTTGGTCTGCAGGCCGACCATGCCAGCCATCAGCGGGTGATCGTCCGAGATCGCGCCCCACCCCATCAGCGTCGGCACAACGGGAACGTTCACCGTCTGTGCAAACTCGACCAGCGGCGCACAGGCATCGGCATTGATGACGCCACCGCCCGCGACGATCAGCGGCTGCTCGGCAGCGTTGAGCATTTCCAGCGCCTTCTCGATCTGCTTGCGCGTCGCGGTGGGCTTGTAGACCGGCAGCGGCGAATAGACCTCGTCGTCGAATTCGATCTCGGCGAGTTGCACATCCAGCGGCAGATCGATCAGCACCGGCCCGGGACGCCCCGAACGCATGACATGGAAGGCCTGGCTGAACACGCGCGGCACCAGCGCCGGCTCGCGCACGGTGACCGCCCATTTGGTCACGGGCTTTGCGATCGCCTCGATATCGACCGCTTGAAAATCTTCCTTGAAGAGCCGCGCCCGCGGCGCCTGGCCGGTGATGCAGAGGATGGGGATCGAATCCGCGATCGCCGAATAAAGCCCCGTGATCATGTCGGTGCCGGCCGGCCCCGACGTGCCGATGCAGACGCCGATGTTTCCCGCCTTGGCGCGAGTGTAGCCCTCGGCCATGTGGGAGGCGCCCTCGACATGGCGCGCGAGGATATGCCGGATCGAGCCGCGCACTTTCAGCGCGGAGTAGAGCGGGTTTATGGCAGCCCCGGGAACGCCGAAGGCGCAAGTCACCCCTTCCTTTTCGAGAATACGTACCGCGGCATCGATTGCCCGCATCTTCGCCATGTCGCGCCTCGCTCAAGCTTGTTGGCCTGGACGCGATCTTCGCGGCAGCAAAGGGTGATCTCAATGCAACAGATTTTATTTCCCGCGGAGTGGAAAGGAGTGTGAAAGGTATCCAAATTCAATCGCTTGGAATCATCGTCGCGTGGAAACGCATCATTGTGTTTCTCATTCTGCGGGCTTTCGCGAGGTTCGCTTTCTCGGAGGTGACTCCGCGGTCGTCTTGATGCGAATGCGCATGGACCCACCTTTTGGCTGATCGATTTCGAAGGAATTCGTCCTTCGCACAAGGTCGCTCAGCTTGCGGAAGCCATAGGTCCTGGGATCGAAATCGGATGCCAGGTTGGCAAGCTGTCTCCCGACTTCCCCAAGCGCCACCCAGCCGTCTTCGCTTTCCATCTGGGTGATGACCTTCTGGATGATCGGGGTCGCTGCGTCCAGGACTTGAAGGGGCTTCGATCCCGCGGCGGCATCCCGATTGTTCGCCGTGCCGGCAAGCAAGTTCTCGGTATACACGAACCTTCGACAGGCCTGCCGGAAGCTTTCCGGCGTCTTCTGTTCGCCGAACCCGAACACATCGACCCCGTGCTCCCGGATGCGGGCGGCAAGACGTGTAAAATCACTGTCGGAAGACACCAGACAGAATCCGTCGAACCGGCCACTGTGCAGCAGGTCCATCGCATCGATGACCAAGGTTATGTCGGAGGCGTTCTTTCCCGTCGTATAGGCGAACTGCTGCTGGGGTATGATGGCATGCTTCGACAGAATGTCGGCCCAGCCCTTGGATCGAGGATTGGAGAAGTCGCCGTAGATGCGACGAACGCTGGCCTCGCCGATCTTGGCGATCTCCTCGAACAGTCCATCCGCAATCTTTGCGGAAGCGTTGTCGGCGTCAATCAGAACTGCGAGACGGGGCGAGCGGAGTTCGGAAGCCATGACTTTCCCCAATAGAAGGCGACGGACGCACAAATTCCTGATGACCGCGACTGTACTGGCCAGCTGTCGAATCGGGAGACACGGCCCTCGACGCGGCGGCATGGACAGGCGATGGATGATATTCCGACGTCAGGGCTCTCGCCGCCAGACCTAAATTCTTTCAGAGGGGTCGCGATCAGGCGGTTGGACCGGTGACGCGGTCAAACAGCAAGCTAGGCTCGCTTGGGCGTTTCTGACGCAGGCCGCTGGTCCATAGCGACGATGAGCAGCAGTGCTGACCCATTCAACCGTCTTGCGGAAGCGCCAGAGAAGTCTCAAAATTCGCGCGAGTGATCTATGGCTCAGTGCATTGGAATTCTCAGGGTTGGGAGTGCCCCGATTTTGGAGGACGACATGGCCACATCCACGCGATCGCATAGGCTGCTTGTTTCCGCGGGAGCCGCTGCATTGGCAGGCACCGCATTGGCGACGCTGCTGGCAAGCAACATCGTCACCCCCGCAGATGCCGACTCTGTCGCAGCGGATAAATCGCTGCCCGGCGCAAATATTCCGATCTGCCACACAGCGGCTACGACCGGCCAGCCCAACATGATGCTTCGTCTGGCGCAGACCGAGGTGCCGCGCGCCGAGATGAGCGCAGCCAACTCCGCGCCGGCGTTCGCGGACATCGAGCCGCCGCTGTGGGCCGGCCTCGGCTCCGTCACCTACAAGATCACAACCGCAAACGAACGCGCACAGGCTTATTTCGATCAGGGCTTGCGTCTGGCCTACGCGTTCAATCATGGCGAGGCGCAGCGCGCGTTCCGCAAGGCCGAGAGGCTCGATCCAGACTGCGCCATGTGCTTCTGGGGCGAGGCGCTGGTGCTCGGTCCCAACATCAATCTTCCGATGCAGGAGGACGCGGTCGCGCCAGCCTATGCTGCCGCGCAGAAGGCGAAAGCGCTTGCCGGCAAGGCAACCCCGCGCGAGCAGGCCCTCATCGTCGCGCTTGCGGCGCGTTATGGCAGCGATCCGAAAGCCGCCCGTGCGCCGTTCGACGCAGCCTATGCGGCCGAAATGGCGAAAGTCGCATCACAATTTCCCGACGACGATGAGATCGCCACGTTCTATGCTGAGTCGGTAATGGATCTCAGCCCCTGGGATTACTGGAAGCCGGGCGGCCACGAGCCCAACCCGCAGAGCGCGCCGATCGTGCCGACATTGGAGCGCGTGCTGGCCCGCAGTCCGAACCATCCCGGTGCAATCCACTTCTACATCCACGCCGTCGAGGCGTCGGACCGGCCCAAGCGAGCCGAACCCTATGCCGACCGGCTGCGCGGTGCGATCCCCGGTGCCGGTCATCTCGTGCATATGCCGAGCCATATCTACTATCGGGTTGGCCGCTATCTGGACGCCCTGAAAGACAACAAGACCGCGGTTACGGTCGATGAGAAATACCTGGCCGACACCAACGCGCCGATGGGCGTCTACCGGATGGGCTATTATCCGCACAACGTGCATTTCGTGATGGCGTCGGCGCAGATGGCCGGCGACGGCCAGACCGTGATCGCCGCCGCGGAGAAGCTGGGTAAGCTCATCCCCGACGAGGCCGCCCGCGGCATCGCGATGGTTCAGCCCGTCAAGGCAGCGCCGTATTTCGCTCATGCGCAGTTCAGCACGCCCGAGACCATCCTGGCCCTGCCCGACCCCGGCGACGCGATCCCTTATGTCAAGGGGATGTGGCTGTATGCGCGGGGCGTGGCGCTAGCGTCACGCCGCGACCTGGCAGGCGCGACGGCGGCGGCCGATGCCATCGAGGCCCTGGATCGCAATTCGGATTTCAAGCTGCTGAACGAATCAAAGGTTCCGGCCCAGGAAGTGCTTCGCATCGCGCGCGCAGTCATCCTGGCGCGAGTGGCCCAGGCCAAGGGCGACAAACGCACCGCGATCGCACAGTTCGAGCAGGCGGCTGCACTGCAGGACGCGCTGCCCTACACCGAACCGCCCTATTGGTACTATCCGATCCGGCAGTCTCTGGCCGCGGCTCTGCTGCAGGCTGGCCGCTATGCCGACGCGAAGCAGCAGTTTGAGCTGGCGCTCCGCCGGGCGCCGTCCAACGGCTGGTCGTATTACGGATTGGCGGAACTGCATAAGGCGCGCGGCGACACCAAGGCGGCGCGCAAGGCCGAGGCTGACCTTGCCAGAACCTGGATCGGCGACCGCAAACTTCTGCAGATTTCGAATCTCTAACGCGCGCCGGCTGAGGATATCGACGTAAGACAGATTCGATTCGCGCGCTTATGCCTTGCTTGCCGCCGGCATCACACCTTTGATCGCCGTCGTGAGCTCGGCTGCCACCTCGCTCACTGCCCGGCCGATCTCCGGCACCCGTTCCGCCGTCACGCGGCTGGTCATCCCCGAGACGGAGATCGCGGCCAACGGCTCGCTGCAATCGTTGAAGACGACGGCCGCGACGCAGCGCAGGCCGATACGCGCTTCCTCGTCATCGACGGCGAACCCCTGCCGGCGGATCGTCTCGAGTTCACGGAACAGGTCGCTGGCGCGCACGATCGACTTCTCGGTCAGGCGCGGCATGCCCTGGCGGCGGATGATGGCGTTCACGTCCTCATCCGCATAGGTCGCGAGCACCGCCTTGCCGACGCCGGAGGCCACCATCGCCACGCGGCCGCCGACCTTAGTCAGCGAGCGCATGATCTCGCGGCTCTCGATCCGGGTCAGCACGATGATGGATTCGTCATCGACGACGGCGAGGTTCGCGGTCTCGCGCGTGATGTCGCGCAGCTTGCGCAGATAAGGCGTCGCCTGCGCCACGAAGTTGCGGCGCCGGGTGAAGGTGGCGCCGACCGCAAAGCTCTGCGCGCCGACATGCCATTTCGACTCCGTGCGGTCGAATTGCACGAAGCGGCGCTTTTCCAGCGTGGTCAGCAGGCGATGGGCGGTTGAAGTGGAAAGCCCCGTGCGGACCGCAAGGTCGCTGAGGCGATAGCCCTCATCGTCTTCGGCGAGCGTCTCGATGATCTGCAGCGCGCGGTCGACCGACTGCACGCCGCCGTCGCGGGCTTCGCCGTCGTGCTCGATGGCCTTGCGCCGGATCACCGCTCGCTCCATTGCGACCTACATTCGTTCGTCAGCAAACTGCTGGCGCGTGGTTGGCTCCCTCTCCCCGTTCTTCACGGGGAGAGAGTTGGAGTGAGGGGCTGCCTCCGCAAAAAACGGTGAGAGATCAATTCGCGGAGAGCGCCCCTCACCCGGCGCTTCGCGCCGACCTCTCCCCGCAAGAGCGGGGCGAGGTAACTATCGTCAGAGCAGGCCCGCGCCGCGCGCCCACTTGTACTTGGCCGCCAGCACCTCGACCGGAAGCTCGGTCGAATAGGCATAGGCCGGGATGCCGTTCTGGTAGAGATATTCGGCGGCTTCCTCGACCTCGACGTCGCCGGCAAGCGAGGCGACGATCGGCTTCACAAAGCCCTTGGCCTCCATCTCCTTCTTCACCTCGACCATGTTGCGCGCAAACACCATCGGAGGCGTGACGATGGTGTGCCAGTAGCCGAGGATCAGCGAATGGATGCGCTCGTCCGACAGGCCGAGCTTGACCGTGTTGACATAGGTGATCGGCGGCTCGCCGCCGGTGATGTCGACGGGGTTGCCGGCCGCGCCGAACGGCGGGATGAATTTTCGGAAGGCGGCATCGAGATCCGGCGGCATCGCCATCAGCGACAAGCCATTGTCGACCACGGAGTCCGACAACAGCACGCCGGAGCCGCCGGCACCGGTGATGATCAGCACGTTCTCGCCCTTCGGCGTCGGCAGCACCGGCACCCCGCGGGCGAACTCCAGCAATTGTCGCAGTGAGCGGGCGCGGATTACGCCGGATTGCTTGAACACGTCCTCATAGATCTTGTCGTTGCCGGCGAGCGCGCCGGTATGCGACGACGCCGCCTTGGCGCCGGCGGACGTACGGCCCGCCTTTAGCACCACGACCGGCTTCTTCTTCGAGACGCGCTTGGCAGCCTCGGCAAAGGCGCGGCCGTCTTTCAAGTCTTCGCAATGCTGCGCGATCAAATTGGTGTTGGGGTCCTGCTCGAAGAAGGCGAGCAGATCGTCCTCATCGATGTCCGACTTGTTGCCGAGGCCGACGATGGCGGAGACGCCCATCTTGGCCGAGCGTGAGAAGCCGATGATCGCCATGCCGATGCCGCCCGATTGCGACGACAGCGCCGCATGGCCCTTGACATCATAGGCGGTGCAGAAGGTCGCGCAGAGATTGGCGGGCGTATAATAGAAGCCGTAGATGTTCGGCCCCATCAGGCGGACGTCGTATTTCCTGCCGACCTCGACGATCTCGGCCTGCAATTCGGGATGGCCGGCCTCCGCAAAGCCCGACGGGATCAGCACCGCGCCCGGGATTTTCTTCTCGCCGCATTCGGTGAGCGCGGCGGCCACGAATTTCGCGGGGATCGCGAACACCGCGACGTCGATCACGCCGGGCACGTCCTTGACGCTCTTGTAGGCCTTGTAGCCGAGGATGTCGGCCGCCTTCGGGTGGATCGGGTAGATCTCGCCCTTGTAGCCGCCGTTGATCAGGTTCTTCATCACGGAGTTGCCGATCTTGCCGTCCTCGGCGGAGGCGCCGATCACGGCGACCGCCTTCGGCTGCATGATGCGGTTCATGGCGGCCACGATCTCTTCGGTCGGCCGCGGCTTCGGCCGCGGCTTGTAGTCGAAGTCGACGACAATGCGGACGTCGGCGGCGATCGCGTCCTTCTTGGTGGCAAAAACCGGGTTGAGGTCGAGCTCGACGATTTCGGGGAAATCGCTGACAAGCTGCGATACCTTGACGATCACATCTGCGAGAGCGTCGCGATCGACGGGGTCGCCACCGCGCACGCCCTTCAACATTTCGTGTGCCTGGATGCTGTCGAGCATCGACAGCGCATCCGCCTTGGTCGCTGGCGCCAGGCGGAAGGTGACGTCCTTCAACACTTCGACCAGCACGCCGCCGAGGCCGAAGGCGACCAGCTTGCCGAACGAGCCGTCGGTGATGGAGCCGACGATGACCTCGGTGCCGCCGGCCAGCATCTGCTGCACCTGGATGCCCTCGATCTTGGCGTCGGCCTTATATTTCTTGGCGTTGGCGAGAATGGTGTCGTAGGCCTTTTCGGCGTCGGCCGCGGTTTTCAAGCCGACCACGACGCCGCCGGCTTCGGTCTTGTGCAAAATATCTGGGGAAACGATCTTCATCACCACCGGGAAGCCCATGCCGGTCGCGATCTTGCCGGCCTCAGTGGCCGATTTGGCGACGCCCTCTTTGGGGACGGGGATGCCATAGGCATCGCACACCAATTTGCCTTCCGGCGCCGTCAGGCTGGTGCGCTTGTCGGCCTTGACCGCATCTAGTACCCGGCGGACAGCCTCGTTAGCGCTCGGCGTTGAATCGACGATCTTGCGGGCCGCATCTGTGGAATTCGACATAGGCTTCCTCCTGGGCTAATTTTATGGCATTTGGTATGCCAGAGACGAAATTGTCAAGCGAGCTTGGCCGCCGAAACGCTGAAAATGCTGGCTGCTTGACATTCTGGCATCTGGCATGCCAAAAATCAACGCACGCATTTTGAGGTAAAAGACGACTCCCCAGAAGGAGATCGTTGTGTCGATCCGGAAACCAACCAAGGTATCTCTACCCATGGCCGAGGCCGATATTGCAATTGTCAGGATTGCCCCGGAGACCAGCTTCAAGAACAAGGCCTATGAGGCCTTGAAAGAGGCGATCCTCAAGATGGACATCTACGCGACGCCCGAGCCGGTGATGCTCGACGAGCGCGCACTGTCCGAACGTCTCGGCGTCAGCCGCACGCCGATCCGCGAAGCGATCGCGATGCTGGAGCAAGACGGCTTTGTGAAGACCGTGCCACGCCGCGGCATCATCGTGGTGCGCCGGACCAAGGCGGAAATCGTCGACATGATCCGTGCCTGGGCGGCGCTCGAGAGCATGGCGGCGCGGCTGATCACGACCATCGCGCGCAAGAAGGACATTTCGGCGCTGCGCGACTTCTTCAAGGACTTCAATCTCAGAGATCGCCTGCCCCAGGATCACGTCGACGAATATTCGAAGGCCAACATCGCCTTCCACCAGGCGCTGATCTCGCTGTCGGAATCGCCGGTGCTGGTCGACATGACCAACGATATCCTGTTGCACGTGCGCGGCTATCGCCAGCTCACCATCGGGCGGACCGAGCGCATTGCAGCCTCATTGCCCGAACATCTCGCCATCATCGAGGCGCTGGAAGAGCGCAACACCGAGCTCGCCGAGAAGCGCGCCAGGGATCACACGCTTGGCCTCGCCGCCTTTGTCGAGGCGCATGGCCAGGAACTGGTTTAGGACCAACTGGTTTAGCACTTTCACAAACAGAGACGATCAACTCGTCCTCAAGAAGAGATCAGGGAGAAGAAGCCCATGCTGAATACCGCTGCCAAGACCGAAGCATCGGGCGCCGAGCAGGAATTGACCGACGGCTTCCACCTCATCATCGACGCGCTGAAGCTCAATGGCCTGAACACGATTTACGGCGTGCCGGGCATTCCGATCACTGATTTCGGCCGCATGGCACAGGCGGCCGGCATCCGGGTGCTTTCCTTCCGCCACGAGCAGAATGCGGGCTATGCCGCGTCGATCGCTGGCTTTCTCACCAAGAAGCCGGGCGTGTGCCTGACGGTGTCGGCGCCAGGCTTCCTCAACGGGTTGAATGCGCTCGCGCATGCCACGACCAACTGCTTCCCGATGATCCTGATTTCGGGCTCCTCCGAGCGCGAGATCGTCGACCTGCAGCAGGGCGACTATGAAGAGATGGATCAGCTTGCGATCGCAAAGCCGCTCTGCAAGGCGGCGTTCCGCGTGCTGCACGCCCAGGACATCGGCATTGGACTGGCGCGCGCCATCCGCGCCGCGGTGTCGGGCCGTCCGGGCGGCGTCTATCTCGACCTTCCCGCCAAGCTGTTCGGGCAGGTGATGAATGCTGATGCCGGCGCGAAGTCGCTGGTGAAGGTGATCGACGCGGCGCCGGCGCAGATCCCCGCCCCCGCCTCGATCAAGCGCGCGCTCGATGTGCTCAAGGGCGCAAAGCGTCCGCTGATCATCCTCGGCAAGGGCGCGGCCTACGCGCAGGCCGACGACGCCATCAAGAATTTCGTGGAAAAGAGCGGCGCGCCGTTCCTGCCCATGAGCATGGCCAAGGGCCTCCTGCCCGACCTGCATCCGCAATGCGCCGGCGCGGCGCGTTCCACCGTGCTCAAGGATGCCGATGTGGTGATGCTGATCGGCGCGCGCCTCAACTGGCTGCTCTCGCATGGCAAGGGCAAGACCTGGGGCGATCAACCCAAGAAATTCATCCAGGTCGACATCGAGCCCAAGGAAATGGACTCCAACGTCGAGATCGTCGCACCCGTGGTCGGCGACATCGGCTCCTGCGTCAACGCACTGGTAGAGGCCATGAGCAGTAGCTGGACCGCCCCGCCCGCGGACTGGCTCAATGCGGTGAAGACCAAGCGCGACGACAACGTCGCCAAGATGGCGCCGCGGCTGATGAACAACAACTCGCCGATGGATTACCACGGCGCGCTCGGCGTGCTCCGCACCATCATCAAGGAGCGGCCCGACGCGATTCTCGTCAACGAAGGCGCCAACACGCTTGATCTGGCGCGCGGCGTCATCGACATGCATCAGCCGCGCAAGCGGCTCGATGTCGGCACCTGGGGCGTGATGGGCATCGGCATGGGCTATGCGATCGCGGCAGCCGTGGAGACCGGCAAGCCGGTGCTCGCGGTCGAAGGCGACAGCGCGTTCGGTTTCTCCGGCATGGAGGTCGAAACCATCTGCCGCTACAGACTGCCGGTCTGCGTCGTCATCTTCAACAACGACGGCATCTATCGCGGCACCGATGTCAATTCGGCAGGCGCCGATCCCGCGACCACCGTGTTCGTCAAGGGCTCGCGCTACGACAGGATGATGGAAGCCTTCGGCGGCGTCGGCATCAACGCGACCTCGCCGGATGAACTGAAGCGCGCGGTCAACGCGGCGATGGATTCCGGCAAGCCGACGCTGATCAACGCGGTGATCGATCCGGCGGCGGGCTCCGAGAGCGGCCGCATCGGCAACCTCAATCCGCAGAGCGTTTTGAAGAAGAAGTAAGTCAACCCGGTCGAGCCGCGGCGGGCTCGACCTCATCCCTTTCCGCGCCAAGCGCGGCAACAGATACGAGACGGAGTTTTAGCAATGACCAAGGCGCTGACGGGCGTTCGCATCCTCGATTTCACCCACGTCCAGTCCGGACCGACCTGCACGCAATTGCTGGCCTGGTTCGGCGCCGACGTGATCAAGGTCGAGCGCCCCGGCGTCGGCGACATCACCCGCGGTCAGCTGCAGGACATCCCGAACGTGGACAGCCTGTATTTCACCATGCTGAACCACAACAAGCGCTCGATCACGCTCGACACCAAGAACCCGAAGGGCAAGGAAGTCCTGACAGCGCTGATCAAGAGCTGCGACGTGCTGGTCGAAAATTTCGGACCCGGCGTGCTCGACCGCATGGGCTTCCCCTGGGAGAAGATCCAGAGCATCAATCCCAAGATGATCGTCGCTTCGATCAAGGGCTTTGGTCCCGGGCCGTATGAAGACTGCAAGGTCTACGAGAACGTCGCGCAATGCACCGGCGGTTCGGCTTCCACCACCGGCTTCCGCGACGGCTTGCCGCTGGTGACCGGCGCGCAGATCGGCGACAGCGGCACCGGGCTGCATCTTGGGCTCGGCATCGTCGCGGCACTCTACCAGCGCACCATGACCGGGCGAGGTCAGCGGGTCAACGTGGCGATGCAGGATGGCGTGCTCAATCTCGCGCGCGTAAAGCTGCGCGACCAGCAGCGTCTCGCCCACGGTCCGCTCAAGGAGTACAGCCAGTTTGGCGAGGGCGTGCCGTTCGGCGACGCCGTGCCGCGCGCCGGCAATGATTCCGGCGGCGGCCAGCCCGGCCGCATCCTCAAGTGCAAGGGCTGGGAGACCGATCCCAATGCCTACATCTATTTCATCACCCAGGCGCCGGTCTGGGAGAAGATCTGCGACGTGATCGGCGAGCCCGGCTGGAAGACGCATCCCGATTACGCCAAGCCGCCTGCCCGGCTGTCGCGCCTCAATGAGATATTCGCGCGCATCGAGCAGTGGACCATGACCAAGACCAAGTTCGAGGCCATGGACATCCTCAACAAGGACGACATCCCCTGCGGCCCGATCCTGTCGATGAAGGAGTTGATCGAGGATCAGTCGTTGCGCGCCACCGGCACTGTGGTCGAAGTGGACCACCCCACCCGCGGCAAATATTTTTCGGTCGGCAACCCGATCAAGCTGTCGGACAGCCCGAGCGACGTGCAGCGTTCGCCGCTGCTCGGCGAGCACACCGACGAAATCCTGCGCACGGTGCTCGGCTTCAGCGATTACCAGATCGCGGAAATCCACGACTCCGGCGCACTCGATCCGCCGCGCAAGCAGGCGGCGGAGTAGTCGCAGCCGGTAAGGAATCTTCTAAAGGGCCGCCCCTCCCGGGCGGCCTTTCTGGTTTGGGACGACAATTTGCAGTGGGAATCGTCCCATGCTGCATTGCACTAGCTAAAATGCTGCTATGCAAACAAAGCCATTGTTCTGGCATCTGGTATACATTAAATCGGTCTGGAAACGACGGGATGGCTACCGCCACCCGGCAACCAGAGAGCTACCATGCCCAAGACTGCTACCGTCGCCCTTTCGCCCCGCGCCACCCTGTTCGGCCGCTTCCTCGCCGCCATCGACCAGCTGCTGATGGCGAACGCCCGGATTGCAGTCCGCAACGGCGACCTTCCGTACTTCGGCCTCTGATCCGCCGGAATGCGCTTTCCGTGATCGTCTGCGGACGAGAGCACTGCGCCTGAGACGTCACTGAGTTCGAGAACCGAGTTCAAGAAATGGCTCCGAATTTTTTCGGAGCCATTTTTTTGCGCGCGCGATTCAAATTGTCGCAGACAAAAGTCGGTGCGTCATTTGCGCCCACTGCGACGGTGTGCCGCTTGAGCGTTGGCATACCGGATACAAAAATGGCGCACAGCGCTCGTCACAAGAATCATCAGAAGCGCGCGCTCTTGGGAGATTCGTTGGGAGGTTCAATGACGGATATGGTTCAGGCGACGGCTCCCGCTGCCGCACGCGTCAGCGATACCTATCGCTGGACCCAACTGGCGATCGGCGTCGCAGCGATGGTGATGATCGCCAACTATCAATATGGCTGGACGTTCTTCGTCCCCGACATCCAGAAGACCTTCGGCTGGGACCGCGCCTCGATTCAGTGGGCGTTCACGCTGTTCGTGCTGTTCGAGACCTGGCTGGTGCCGGTCGAAGGCTGGTTCGTCGACAAATATGGTCCGCGTCTCGTCGTTCTCGTCGGCGGCATTCTTTGCGCGATCGGATGGGCGATCAATGCCAAGGCGACATCGCTCAACGGCTTTTACCTCGGCATGATCATTGCCGGCATCGGCGCGGGCGCCGTCTACGGCACCTGCGTCGGCAACGCGCTGAAATGGTTTCCGGACAAGCGCGGACTGGCGGCCGGCATCACCGCGGCCGGATTTGGCGCGGGCTCCGCGCTCACGGTGGCGCCGATCCAGGCGATGATCAAGGATTCCGGCTTCCAGACGACGTTTCTCTACTTCGGTCTCGGGCAGGGCATCATCATCATAATCCTCTCCTTCTTCCTGTTCGCGCCGAAGCCCGGACAGGTCCCTGCTGTCGTCCAGAACAACAACCTGTTTCAGAGCCGGCGGAATTATCAGCCGACCGAAGTGCTGCGCCAGCCGATCTTCTGGCTGATGTACTTCATGTTCGTGATCGTCGGCGCCGGCGGATTGATGGTGACGGCCAACCTGAAGCCGATCGCGGTCGACTGGAAGGTCGACAGCATCCCGGTGACGCTGGTCGGCATGACCATGACGGCGGTGACGTTCGCGGCCACCATCGACCGCATCCTCAACGGCCTCACGCGACCGTTCTTTGGCTGGATCTCCGACATGATCGGCCGCGAGAACACGATGTTCATCGCCTTCGGCATCGAAGGCATCGGCATCTGGGCGCTGTACATGCTCGGCCATGACCCGGTCTGGTTCGTGATCCTGTCGGGCCTGGTGTTCTTTGCCTGGGGCGAGATCTACTCGCTGTTCCCTTCGACCTGCACCGACACCTTCGGTGCGAAATTCGCGACCACCAATGCCGGCCTGCTCTACACCGCGAAGGGCACGGCTGCGCTGCTGGTTCCGATCGCGAACTACATGCAACAGTCGTCAGGCAATTGGGACAACGTGTTCATCATCGCGGCCGGCGCCAACATTCTGGCATCGCTGCTTGCGGTCGTCGCGCTAAAGCCCTGGCGCAGGGCGGTGGTGGCCGAAGCAGCCGCCTAGCCGCACCAAACTTCACTTCACCTGAAGCGGAGCGCTCGGTCCCTTCGGTCGGGCGCTCTCTTTTTTTGAATTTTCGCGGTTCGCCGGGGTTCACTGAAAGTCGCATTCGATCGGCGACGGGAACCCGACCGTAGGTGCGCCGCCTCATTCGAAAAGCGTAATTGGGATGTTGCGGCGCATCAAAAGAAGCGTCTTGCAAGTTGGAATATAATATACCAAGCTTCCGCGACGACGCTAGCGGCCTTACGTCACAAGTTTGCGACACTGGGTCACACAACCTTCAATAAAGCGCCGCTTGGGAGGATCTCCATGGTTTCCAGTACGAACGAGGCTGCGCCAGCCGAAATGCCATCCAGCGGCTTCCGCTGGATGCAGCTTGTGATGGGCATCGTCTGCATGGCGATGATCGCGAACCTGCAATATGGCTGGACGCTGTTCGTCGATCCGATCGATGCAAAATACCACTGGGGACGCGCGGCGATCCAGCTCGCCTTCACGCTCTTCGTGGTGACCGAGACCTGGCTCGTGCCGGTCGAAGCCTGGTTCGTCGATAGATATGGCCCGCGCATTGTTGTCGCATTTGGCGGCGTCATGATCGCGATCGCCTGGGTGCTCAACTCCCGTGCCGACTCGTTGGTGATGCTCTATGCCGGCGCGATTTTCGGTGGCATCGGGGCCGGCTCGGTCTATGGCACCTGCGTGGGCAATGCGCTGAAGTGGTTTCCCGATCGCCGCGGCCTCGCTGCGGGCGCGACCGCCGCCGGCTTTGGCGCGGGCGCAGCGATCACGGTGGTGCCGATCGCGAACATGATCGCCTCGACCGGCTATCAGAGCGCGTTCTTGACCTTCGGTATCGGGCAGGGGCTGATCGTGTTCATCCTTGCCTTTTTCCTGCGTTCGCCGAGCGTGGCGATGCCGGCCAAGAAGAAGAAGCTCAACCTGCCCCAAACCAGGATCGACTTTACCCCGCCGCAGGTTCTGCGCGCGCCGATCTTCTGGATCATGTATCTGGTGTTCGTGATGGTCGCCTCCGGCGGCCTGATGGCCGCGGCGCAGATCGCGCCGATTGCCCACGATTTCAAGATCGCCGACGAACCGGTCAGCATGTTCGGCTTCCAGATGGCGGCGTTGACGTTCGCGATTTCACTCGACCGCATCTTCGACGGCTTCGGCCGTCCGTTCTTCGGCTTCGTCTCCGACAATATCGGGCGCGAGAACACCATGTTCATCGCCTTCGGCACCGCGGCGGCGATGCTGCTGACGTTGTCGACCTATGGTCACATCCCGGTCGTGTTCGTGCTGGCGACCGCGGTCTATTTCGGGGTGTTCGGCGAGATCTACAGCCTGTTCCCGGCCACCAGCGGCGACACGTTCGGCGTGAAATATGCCACCACCAATAACGGCATGCTCTATACCGCGAAGGGCACGGCTTCGCTTTTGGTGCCGCTCGCAAGCCTGGTCTCTGCCAAATATGGCTGGCAGTCCGTGTTCGTGATCGCGGTTGCGCTCAACGCAACTGCGGCGCTGATGGCCATCTTCGTCATCAAGCCGCTGCGCCGCGCCTTCATCCTCGGCCATGAGAACGTCGCGACTGAGGCCAGCGCGCGCGATATCAGGGCCGCCTGATCAGGTAACACTTCCATCGAAAGGGGGCGCAGCGCAGGCTGCGCCCCCTTTTCTTTTGGGCAAGTGCCCCAGCGAGCTTTGGTTCCTTGCATGCCAGATGCAAGCCACACTCCGTTCCGTCGTCCCGACTCAAGCGACCGCGTCAGCAACGGCCAAAAATGTCAGTGTTACTGCCTCTTTATATCCGGTGATTGCTTCGACAACTCAGTTGACAATTGGCATAATGTATACCAATCTCGATCCATTAGATCGGCATCGGTTCACCCTCATGGAGGTTGCGATGAAAGTCGGAGACATCCTGCGCAAGAAGACATCGGCCCGCGTGGTCACGGTTCGGATGAATGAGACGGTGGGCGTCGCGGCTCAATTGATGCGCACCAGCAATATCAGCGCGCTCGTGGTGAAGGACGTGGTCCGCACCGAGGGCAATACTGCGGTCGGCATGTTCACCGAGCGCGACGTGGTGCGCGCGATTGCCGAACGCGGCGCGGCCGGCGTCGGCATGAAGGTCTCGCAGTTCGTCTCCGTGCAGCGGCTGGTCTCCTGCACCTCCGCGGACACGCTGGAACACGTTCGTCATCTCATGAAACTGCATCACATCCGGCATCTTCCCGTCATCGACAATTTCGCACTCGCCGGCGTCATCAGCATGCGCGACGTCTCGAGCGCCTTTGACGAGGCGGCAACCGGCGCGGCGCAAACCGCCGCCTGAAGCATCGCCTTCCCTGCCAGCCACAAACAACGGGCTTTGAGCTCGCGCTCGAAGCCCGCGCGCAAAACTCTTGCCCCGAGAGAGAGAGCGATGAAGATCTGCATCTACGGCGCCGGTGCGATCGGCGGATATCTCGGCGTGCAGCTGATGCGCGCCGGCGCGGACATCAGCCTCGTCGCCCGCGGGCCGCATTTGGCCGCGATGCGCGCCGATGGCCTGAAACTTCTGATCGGCGATGAAGCGCATGTGGTCCACCCACGCTGCACCGACAATCCGGCCGAGCTCGGCGTGCAGGATGTCGTCATCATCTGCCTGAAGGCGCATTCCATCCCCGCCGTGATCGATCAGATGCAGCCGCTGCTCGGGGAGCGCACCCGCATCGTCACCGCGGTCAACGGCATCCCCTACTGGTATTTCTACAGGCATGGCGGCGCCTATGAGGGCTCGACGCTGGAGAGCATCGACCCCGGCGGACGGCAATGGCGCGAGCTTGGACCCGAGCGCGCCATCGGCTGCATCGTCTATCCCGCCACCGAGATCGAGGCGCCCGGCGTCATCAGGCACGTCTATGGCAATCACTTGCCGCTCGGCGAGCCTTCGGGTGAAGTGAGCGACGACATCAGCCGGCTGTCGGCGCTGTTCACCGCGGCCGGCCTGAAGGCGCCGGTGCTCGATCGCGTCCGTGACGAAATCTGGCTCAAACTCTGGGGCAATGTCTGCCTCAATCCGATCAGCGCACTCACCCATGCGACGCTGGACGTGATCTGCTCCGATCCCGACACCCGCGCGCTGTCGAAGGCGATCATGCTGGAGACCCAGGCCATCGCCGAACGCTTCGGCGTCAAGTTCCGCGTCGACGTCGAGCGCCGCATCGAAGGCGCGCGCAAGGTCGGCGCGCACAAGACCTCGATGCTGCAGGACCTCGAGCGCGGCCGTCCCATGGAGATCGATCCGCTGGTGACGGTGGTGCAGGAAATGGGCCGCCTCACCGGCGCGCCGACCCCCGCCCTCGACATGGTGCTGGCGTTGATCGCCCAGCGCGGCAAGATCGCCGGGCTTTACGAGGGAAATGTCCGCCCGGCGGAAACAACAGCCCCCGCTTTTGCATAAGGACGCGGCCTGAACGCCTGTCGCGCCCGGTAGACTTTTGCCTGGCGTGACGCCATCCTGCCCCCAGAACATAAAGTCGCGGCTTAGCGGCCTGGGAAACAGAGGGCAGAATGATCAGAACGCGTTTCACCGAACTCGTCGGCGTCGACCACCCGATCGTGCAGGGCGGCATGCAATGGGTCGGCCGCGCCGAGCTTGTTGCGGCCGTGGCCAATGCCGGCGCGCTCGGCTTCATCACCGCGCTGACCCAGCCGACCCCGGAAGACCTCACCAGGGAAATCGCGCGCTGCCGCGGCATGACCGACAAGCCGTTCGGCGTGAATCTCACCATCCTGCCCTCGATCAAGCCGCCGCCTTATGCGGAATACCGCCAGGCCATCATCGAAAGCGGCGTCAAGGTCGTCGAGACCGCCGGCAACAAGCCGCAGGAGCATGTCACCGAATTCAGGAAGCACGGCATCAAGGTCGTGCACAAATGCACCAGCGTGCGCCACGCCCTGTCGGCGGAGCGCATGGGCGTCGACGCCATCTCGATCGACGGCTTTGAATGCGCCGGCCATCCCGGCGAGGACGACACGCCGGGCCTGATCCTGATCCCGACCGCCGCCGACAAGGTCAAGATCCCGATGATCGCCTCGGGCGGCTTCGGCGACGGCCGCGGCCTGGTCGCGGCACTGGCGCTCGGCGCCGAAGGCATCAACATGGGCACGCGCTTCATGGCGACCAAGGAAAGCCCGATCCACCAGCTCATCAAGGAAAAGATCGTCGCCAATGACGAGCGCGAGACCGAGCTGATCTTCCGCACCATGCGCAACACCTCGCGCGTCGCCAAGAACGCGGTCTCGACCAAGGTCGTCGCCATGGAGAAGGAAGGCGCCAAGTTCGAGGACATCCGCGAACTCGTCGCCGGCGCCCGCGGCAAGATGGTGTATGCCACCGGCGACGCCGACGAGGGCATCTGGTCGGCCGGCCAGGTGCAGGGCCTGATCCACGACATCCCCACCTGCGCCGAGCTCGTCTCGCGCATCATCCGCGATGCCGAGGCGATCATGCGCGATCGGTTCGAGGCGATGATGTCCGGCGGCCAGCGCCAGGCTGCGGAATAACCTTGCGGCGCGTCTCTATCCCCTCATCCTGAGGAGCCGCGCAGCGATGCGTCTCGAAGGATGAGGCCACAGTCGGGCCTCATGGTTCTCCCGGCGATGCGAAGCATCGTCCGGCGACGCGCCAACGGGTCCGCGCGAAGCGCGACCCGATGATAAACTCCGACGCGCTCCTCACCATGAGGGTTGCCAACAAGAGGAATGATCCCATGAAAGCCTATGTCTTCGGCGCCGGCGGCGCTGCCATTACCGACGTTCCAAAACCCGCGCCGAAGGGCACGCAGGTGCTGGTGAAGGTCCATGCCTGCGGCCTCAACCGCGCCGATCTCGGCATGACCAAGGGCCACGCCCATGGCGCGGCCGGCGGCGTCGGCACCGTGCTCGGCATGGAATGGGCCGGCGAAGTTGCCGAGCTCGGGCCTGAGGCCAAGGGCGTCAAGGTCGGCGACAAGATCATGGGCTCGGGGGGTGCTGCCTTTGCCGAATATACATTGGCCGATCACGGCCGGCTGTTCCGCTCGCCCTCGAACATGAATTTCGAGGAGGCGGCCACCCTGCCCGTCGCGCTCGCCACCATGCACAACGCCGTCGTCACCAACGGCGCGCTGCAGCCGGGCCAGAGCGTGATGATCCAGGGCGCGAGCTCCGGCGTCGGGTTGATGGCGATGCAAATTGCAAAACTCAAGGGCGCCAGGCTCGTGGTCGGCTCCTCGACGGATGCCTATCGCCGCGGTCGCCTGAAGGAATTCGGCGCCGACCTCGCGGTCGATTCCTCCGATCCCGGCTGGGTCGATCAGGTCCTGAAGGCGACCAATGGCGAAGGCGTCGACCTCATCGTCGACCAGGTGTCGGGCAAGGTCATGAGCCAAAATCTGGCCGCCACCAGGATCAAGGGCCGCATCGTCAATGTCGGCCGGCTGGGTGGCACCCGCGCCGAGTTCAATTTCGACCTGCATGCCGCGCGCCGCATCACCTATGTCGGCGTCACCTTCCGCACCCGCAGCATCGACGAAATCCGCGAGATTTTTGACGAAGTCCGCAAGGACATCTGGGGCGCCGTGGAATCGCGCAAGCTGCAACTGCCGATCGACAAGGTCTACAAGTTCGACGAGATCGGAAGAGCGTTCGAGCACATGGAAGCCAACAAGCACCTCGGCAAGATCGTCGTGACGCTGTAACACCACCGTGTCACGGACGCGGTGCAGCGTTCTTCACGGTGCGCCGCGGAGCCGGGACCCGCTTGTGCCAGACGATGGGCCCCGGATCGGCAGCGCATCATGCCGCAAAGAAGCGGCGCGGCGGAGCATCCGGGGCGCGAGAGACTCCTCGGCGTTGGCTATGCAGCCGGAATGAAGGTAATTCGGCCAGTCTCGCCGCGCTTACGATGCGGCTTTAGCGTGATTTCCACATCCTGGTCGAACGCTGTGAGCATCCGCAGCAACTTTTCCACCGAAACCAGCTTCAACTGGCCCCGCAGGAGTTTGGATAGGTCGGGCTGTTTCATTTCAACGAGCTTGGCCGTTGCGACTTGGGATAGTCCGCGTTCGGCGATCAGATGTTTCAACTGCACCACGAGCACAGCTTTGAGCTGATGTTCCTCGGCGTTAGGTAGGCCGAGATCAGCAAAGATATTGCCCGAGCCCTTGGTATGGGCAGGCAGCTTCTTCTTGGTGCTCATCATCGGTCTCCTTCTGTTGCTTTGTGGATCGCCTCGGCATCGCGGAGACGCTGCCGGATCAGGTCCACGTGTCTTTGCGGGGTAGCTATCCCCCTCGTCGATTTCTTTTGGAACGCGTGCAGGACGTATAGGACGCCCTCAAGCCGCGTTGTGTAGACGGCCCGATAGGTGTCGCCGTCGGAGTTGTCGCGAATCTCGAGAACCCCGGCAAAGCCCTTTAGAGGTTTAGCATTGCGTGGGTGCTCGCCGAGCTGCGCTTCAAAAAGGGACTGGCCGATTTCGCTCCGAACGGCCGCAGGAAAGGCCCTGAGGTCCTTTTGGCTCGAACCCACGAAAACAGCGGGTTTGATTGCGCGCAGTCGATCATTCACGGAATTATAGTAATATACCTATAATTTCCTGTCAAGGATTCCGACGCCACGCCCCATTATGCACGCAGCATATTGCCTGTTAGGAACTATTCTGGCAGCTCAGCGTCTTCCGGCATTTCAACCGTGACCGCTATCGCAGCAGCAATCGGGCCTGAGCGTCGATAGAATATCGATTGAATCGGCACCTCGTCATTGTTCGTAAATCGGAAGCCGCCCTTACAACCCAAAAGTAAGTCAGCCATAAAATATTCAAGGCGCCAACCATACTCGGCGTCGCTCATAATCTTTCTGCTATCATCAAGTGTTGGACTATAGCTCTTTGCCTTGCCGGCCAGAGCCTTGTGAAGATCCTCCGTCGGCACAACCCTGGCACCGAGGTAGTTATCCTTCTCTCTCAGCTTTGAATATTTTGTGAGCGGGAGGACAACCTTTGTAACCAACTGCGGCGGATTGTAGAAAAGGTAATGGATCGGAATCTTGTAGGCTTCCATATGGGCACGGATGGCTTCTATCTGATCGGACTCCTTGGTGAGCGACTGATATTGCTGGCCTTCGTGAACGAGAACTTGCGCTGAGACATCATCGAGGCCAGGTCGGTGTCACGGGCAGCGATACGCGCCATCCCCACTCGATAGTCATATTCCTCTAGATGATCCACATCCCCGGTTGTGGGAAATAGTCGCTTTGATTGGAGCAGCGCAACCTTGCGCCTGATCATCCGCCCGCCCCTGGTGAAAAAGACGAACACGCCTATGTCGGCCACTTCCCAGCTTCTGAAATGTCGCAGTCCACCCAGATAATGAGTGTCGATCCTAATTGCCCAATCTGACTTAAATTTCCGAGGCGCAGCGTAGTTTGTAAGATGCTCAATGAACGTCAGATCGAAGGTTGGTTCGGGGGTCGCTGGAGCATTCAGCATTTTTTCTGCCAGACGCCTGTTTGCATCGGCAAAAACGCTCCGAAACCAATCTACGATTTCCTTTGGAATAGCCATTGATTCCTCCCCCCGAAACATCTCGAGTATCAGCTTTTCCTACCGAGCACACGGCAAAGCTGCTATTGGCAAGTGCTTCAACTCGTCGAGATTCCAATGGCCCAACAGCTATTTGCGGGGACGCCCCTTTCAGTCCTTTTTGATAATACAAATCGCAATATTGAAGACACCATCAATAAGCTGACCGACGCACAGGTCTTGGCGGCCTCACTGGATGTTTTGACCCAGCAGATTGCCGAGGCCAATTTGATTCAGGTGCCGGTGCTCGACCTCACCCGAGTGGATCGGACCTTTGAAGATGCGACGGTCCCTGAGCATCGCGTGCCCAATCCAAATTGGACTGACATTCAGGTCGGGGTACCGGGCCGGGTTCATACCCTCCACGTTCCCTACACCGGACAGCAGCACATGTTTTGCTACATGCCTCCCGTCCCCCCGAGGCTGAAAGTGGTTGGCGAAACAACCGACACCGAGGTGATGGTCTATGCTGCCGGCGCGTGGTTCACCGCGGAATCCATCACGCAGAAATTTATGCAGGATATCGAGACCCTGGAGGATGCGTTAAGGCGCCTGCGGGAGAACTGTGACCGGTATAACACCGCCCTTCCGACCTTCATTCGTCCCCGGCTCGACAGACGCCACACAATCGCCGAGAGGACGCGCCAGACAACCGAGGGCATCAAATTTCCTCTTCGTCAGGTCGCCAACGCACCCCAGACCTACAGGCTTCCGGAAAAGCCCAAGCCTATTGCTCCTCAGCCCGTCCAGCGCGCGGCAGAGAAATCCTTTGTCCTGGGCGAGGATGATTACCAAAACATCCTGAAAATCTGCGCGAGCATGTCGCTTGTGATGGAGCGCAGCCCTTCGGTGTTTGTGAATGCCGGCGAAGAGGACATCCGAGTTCATTACCTCGTGCAGTTGAACGGCCAGTACCAAGGGCAAGCCACGGGCGAGACCTTCAATCACATTGGAAAGACAGACATCCTCATACGGCATGAGAACAAGAACGTCTTTGTGGCCGAGTGTAAGTTTTGGGGAGGCTATAAAGCCCTGATTGAAACGGCTGACCAACTGTTGGGATATACTACTTGGAGGGACACCCGAACCGCCCTCATCATCTTCAACCGCAACCTCGACTTCACGAATGTTATTTCAGAGGCTCAGCGTGCGATGAAAGATCATCAGCACTACAAATCGGGGCCGACGAAGGAGAGCGAGACGAGGTTCAGGTACATTTTCAGCCATCCCGATGATAAGCAGCGGGACATCATCGTGACCCTCATGCTGTTTAACATGCCGAAGCCGAAATGACGTTCATTCTTCTGACTGGTGCTGGGTTTTCCTATAACTGGGGTGGCCCCCTCGCCTGCGCATTTCGTCCAATTTCCACAACCACATCAATGGGACGCTACCCGCGCCCAGATCGCCCTGCGACAAAATTTCCGATTTGCAGAAATTTTCCTTGACGCCACCCCCAAATCACATCTACATCTTCGCCATCCCGTCCCACCAAGAGGGGCGTTGGCCATCGTCACGAACGAGGGGCGGGTTGCGATGGACGCGGCAGCGTCGGGCGCGTGTCGTGGTCGCAGGGTGGGCTTATCGTCCGTGAGCGAACACAGCGCGCAGACGACCGGCGCCGATATTCGGCGAAAGCTGGAAAGCTGCGTACGGCAAAACCGTGTGGTCCCGGCACCCGTTGCTGGTGTCAAGCCGGCGGAGGTGCGTCGACCCAACCGGGTCCGAACAATCCTTCAATCCGTCGGCGACGGAGGCAAGATGAATTCGTCTCCGGGGAGAGCTCGGCATAAGCCGTAAAACCATTGCGCAGGGAATGTCGGATGCTCTCCGCTGCCCTGTATGCTCGCGTGCGTCCCACCACTCTTTTGCACACGAGACCGCGGGTGCAGCGCGCACCCGGCATTCCCTGCGCCCTCTTTCTTCGAGAGGTGCGGAAATTACCGGAAAACTCGGGCGCTTCGCGCTGCGAGATCGCGGAGTCATATTTGGTGGCAACCGCGTCATTGCGAGCGCAGCGAAGCAATCCATTGCCACCTCGTACGCGGAAGGATGGATTGCTTCGCTTCGCTCGCAATGACGACTTCTTAAATCGGAACAATTCGCAACAAATGGCTCCTGCAAGTGACTGGCGATTGCGCCTGAGATCGGCGCTTGATGTTAACGGATGGGCTGTTAAACGAACGCGCATGAGCACACACGCCCACACCATCAAGACCCGCGTCGCGGCGATCTCCATCTTTGCCAGCGCCGGCATGGCCACGGCGAAATTCATCGTCGGCATCCTCATCGGGTCGCTGGCGCTGGTCTCCGAAGCGCTGCACTCTTCCGTCGACGTGATCGCGACCGTCATCACCTGGATGGTGGTGCGGGTTTCCGACCTGCCCGCCGACGAGGAGCACCATTATGGCCACGGCAAGTTCGAGAGTGTCTCGGCGCTTGCGGTGATCGCGATCCTCTATGTGCTGGCGGGCGGCATCCTGGTCGAGTCCTACAGCCGCCTGCGCGAGGGCACGCCGCCGCCGACCGTCTCGGCCATCCCCTTTGTCGTGCTCGTGGTCGACATCGCCGTGAACTTCTGGCGGGCGCGAGCGCTGCATCGCACGGCACGCGAAACCAAGAGCCAGGCCCTGGCCGCCGACGCCCTGCACTTCATGTCCGACGTGCTGGGCTCGATCGCCGTCATTATCGGGCTTGCGCTCGCAGGCCTCGGCTATTGGTGGGGCGATGCGGCCGCGGCGATCGCGGTCGCCATCATGATCGCCCTCCTTGGCCTGCGCATGGCGCGTGACACGATCGAAACCCTGCTCGACCGGGCGCCGGAAGGCGTCCCGCAAAAGGCCCGCGACGCGATCGAGCAGGTGCCCGGCGTGGTCGGCGTCGACCGCCTTCGCGCCCGCATGGTCGGATCGACGCATTTCATTGACACCATCGTGAAAGTGCCGCGCACCTATCCGATCGATCGGGTCGACGAGATCAAGCAGAAGGTGCAGGCGGCGGTCAGCGCCGCGCTCGGCGATGCCGACGTCACCTTCACCTCGGTGCCGGTCGCGCTCGACAATGAGAGCGTGCGCGAGCGCATCATGGTGATCGCGCGCAATTCCGGCCTTGCCGTGCACCATGTCACCGTGCACGACCTCGGCGGCAAGCTCATCGTCGGCATCGACATCGAGGTCGACGGCGAGATGCCGCTGACGGAGGCGCATGCCATCGCCAATTCCCTGGAGCGCAACATCAGCGACGAGTTCGGCGCCGAGGTCGAAGTCGACACGCATATTGAGCCGCTCGAGCCGGAATTGCCGTGGGGCACCGACGCCGCGCCCGACCGCGTCGAGACCATCCGGGCGGCGCTGTCGCGCTTTGCCACCGAGACCGCGATCCACGACATCCATAACGTCCGGGTGCGCGACACCGACGCCGGCGAAATCGTCAACTTCCATTGCCGCGCCGCGCCGTCGATGAGCGTGATCAAGGTGCACGAGAATGTCGACGAGATCGAGCGCGCGCTGCGCCGCGCCTTCCCGACCGTGAAGCGGGTCATCAGTCATGCCGAACCGCCGCATGCTTGACGCGGGCGGGACTCGCCGCGTTCCTGTTTCGGACTCAAATTCTCCGTGATTTCACGCGGGCGATTCTCGTTGGACAAGAATTATTCGCGTTAAGGAATCGTTGACTCTCGACAGTCCGCAAAAACTGGATTCAAATCACATTGATTCGGAAGCTGCGTGGGGAGCCTCCGGATCGAGTGTTAACTGAATTTGCGGTGGGGGTCTGAGGCATGGCGCGTGCGCATGCGGCGAACGCGTGTGCCCAATCCGATTCGATCAAGGGATTGGCGCAATCGATCGCAAAGCCGGCCTACACCAGGCTATTGACGGCGGAGCCGACGCTCCGCCGCGCCGTACCCACACTGATCATCGCCTTCCTGATCACCATCTTTCTCGGCGCCTTCGTGCAGGTGCTCGACCAGACAAGGCAGAAGCGCGCCGCCGCCGAGCGCGACCTCACCGCGCTCGCCGACTACCTGGCCGAACGCATCGATCGTGTCGCCTCGGTCCGGGCCGAGCGCCTGACCAATATCGAGCGCATGCAATCCCTGCTGGCCGATCTGATCCCCGCATGGGGCAGTCTTGCCGGACGGCACGTCATCGTCGTCGGGCCCGACCGCCAGATTCTCGCGCGCCTTCCGATCAAGTCGAACCTCGACGAGACCGACGGCATTCTCGACGCGATCAGCTCGGCGCAGCTGATTGCGACCCCCAGCCTGCAGGGCAAGATCGTCGACCTGACGCTGCCGAACGGCAACCGCGCCATGGCGACCTCGCAACTCATCAAGGCTTTGCAGGGCCGGGTCATCGTCATCCAGGAACGGCTGGAGCCGATCTGGGGCTCGGATTCGGCGCTGTCGGTGACGCTGTCCGCCACCACCGGCTTTGTCGTGCTGATCCTCGGCTTTGCCTTCCACTGGCAATCGACCCGCGCCCGCGAGGGCGATCTGATCAACGACGCCGTGCGCGGCCGCATCGATACCGCGCTCAACCGCGGCCGCTGCGGCCTGTGGGACTGGGACCTGGACCGCGGCCGCATCTTCTGGTCGCACTCGATGTTCACCATGCTCGGACTCGAGACCCGCAGCGACCTCCTCACCTTCGGCGAGGTCAATGCGCTGGTGAAAAGTGACGACATCGACCTGTTCGCCATCGCCGACCGGCTCATTGCCGGCGAGATCGATTACATCGACCAGACGTTTCGCATGCAGCATACCGGCGGTCACTGGATCTGGCTCCGGGTGCGCTGCGAGTTGAGCCACGGCGAGAACGACGCCGGGTTGCACCTGATCGGCATCGCCGTCGACATCACCGAGCAGAAGAGCCTCGCCGAACGATCGATCGAGGCCGACCTGCGCCTGCGCGATGCGATCGAGACCATCCCGGAGGCCTTCGTACTCTGGGATGCGAGCAACCGTCTGGTGCTCTGCAATTCGCACTTCCAGCGGCTGCACAAGCTGCCGGACACCGCCGTGATTCCCGGCACCTCCTATGAAACCGTGATCGAGGTCGGCAGCATGCCGGAGGTCCGCACGCGGGTGCATGACAGCGGCGTGCCGACGCCCGGCGCGCGCACCTTCGAGGCCCAGCTCGAGGACGGCAGCTGGCTGCATATCAGCGAGCGCCGCACCAAGGACGGCGGCTACGTCTCGGTCGGAACCGACATCACCCGCATCAAGGAGCATGAGCAGAAGCTGGTCGACAACGATCTGCGGCTGCGCGCCACCGTGATCGACCTGCAGCGCTCGCGCGCCGCGCTGGAACGCCAGGCGCTGGAACTGGCCGACCTCGCCGAGAAATATCAGCGCGAGAAGACCCGCGCCGAGGAAGCCAACCAGACCAAATCGAAATTCCTCGCCAATATGAGCCACGAGCTGCGCACACCGCTCAACGCCATCATCGGCTTCTCCGAGATCATGGAGAGCGGCATGTTCGGCGCGCTGGGCTCGGAGAAATACCAGGAATATTGCCACGACATCCTTACCAGCGGGCACTATCTGCTCGAGGTGATCAACGACATCCTCGACATGTCCAAGATCGAGGCGGGCCGCATGAAGCTCGACATGGAGCCGCTCGATCTCTCCAGGACGCTCGCGGAATCGCTCCGCGTGGTCACCGGCCGTGCGGAGGACAAGCGGCTGGTGCTCGATGCGGACATCGCGCAAACCATCTCCGTGGTGGCCGATCGCCGCGCCACCAAGCAGATCCTGGTCAACCTGCTTTCCAATGCCGTGAAATTCACGCCCGAGGGCGGCAAGATCGTGGTGCGCAGCCGCCTGACACGCGACCGCATCACGCTCCTGATCGCCGACACCGGCATCGGCATCGCGCCGCATTCGCTTGAGCGGCTCGGCCGCCCCTTCGAGCAGGTCGAGAGCCAGCTCACCAAGACCTATCACGGCTCGGGCCTCGGACTGGCGATCGCACGATCGCTGACCCAGCTGCACGGCGGATCGATGAAGCTGCGCTCGCGTCTCGGTGCCGGCACCGTGGTCCGCGTCTCGCTGCCGCGCGATCCGCGCGACAGCAAGCCGGACATATCGGCGGCGGCCTAACGCGATCGCCGCTCTTGTAGAGATCGTACTCCTGCATTGGGATGTCGCCTCTTCCGATTCGATATAAGCTGGTCTTTACCGATACCGTGCAGCAGTCAGTTCACTCCTCACTCGCTGGCTGATTGAGCCTCCGGTGGTTGATCTTAGGCGGAGCAGGTTCGTGACAAATCCGTACGAGGTTCTCGGCGTCGCCCCGACGGCTTCTTCCGCGGATATCCAGAAGGCATACCGAAAGCTGGCGAAGAAGTTGCATCCGGATCTCAATCCCGGTGACAAGGCCGCCGAAGAAAAGTTTAAGGAAGTCGCGGGTGCCTACGATTTGCTGAGCGACGACGAGAAGCGCAAACGCTTCGACAATGGTGAAATCGACGCGACCGGTGCGGAGCGGCCGCAGCATCAGTTCTATCGGGATTATGCTGCGTCGGATCACGACCATCGCTACGCAAACGATTCCGGCTATGCCGATTTCATGGATGCGGACGACGCTCTCGCCGAGCTTTTGAGGCGCGGCGAAAGGGCACGCGCGAACCGGCGCGGACAGGATCTGCACTATCGCCTCCCGATCGAATTTGTCGAGTCAATCACGGGTGCGAACAAGCGTCTGACGCTGCCGGACGGCGGCACTCTCGACGTGACAATTCCGCCCGGCATGGTCGAGGGACAAGTCCTGCGCCTGCGAGGCAAAGGAGCCCCCGGCGCGGGAACGGGCGGTCACGGGGATGCCCTGATCGAGGTCGAGGTCCTTCCCGACCTTCGTTTCGCGCGCGATGGCGACGACATCTCTCTGGAATTGCCGATCTCTCTTTCCGAGGCCGTGCTTGGCGGGCGGGTTCGCGTTCCAACGCCGACCGGGGACGTGACCATGACGCTGCCGAAAGGATCGAACACCGGTACGACCATGCGCCTGAAAGGCAAGGGCGCACCCCGCGGCGGTGGAGGCCACGGCGATCAGTTTGTCAGGCTGAAAGTAGTTTTGCCCAAATCTCCCGATCCGGAACTCGAAGCATTCGTTTCGAATTGGGATAAGGGAAAGACATTTAACCCCCGTGAGGACAGCGCGTCATGACCATGAACAAGCAGGAGTTTCTTACTCATGCGGGTGTCCAGGGGCAGACGCTCGATCTCTGGCTTGAACAACGGTGGCTCATTCCAGATCAGAGTTCCGGCGCAATGACCTTCTCGGATATGGACGTTGGAAGGGCACGTCTCATCCGGGGTCTGAAAAGCGATTTCGGAGTGAACGACGAGGGCGTCGACCTCATCCTTCATCTCCTGGATCAGCTTCACGGATTACGTCGAGCGCTCGACCAATTGCACAGGGATCTTTAGGAGCTGAACCAGGAGATCACCATGATCGAAAAGGCAGCGCAGCCGGGACACGGCGAACTCGATGCTCTCGTTCTGCGGGCTTTGGTGCGCAAGCTTGTCGCCAAGGGCGTGCTCTCGCCGGACGACGTACGAGCGTTGCTGTTCGATGCGGCTAAAGGTCTTGACCTGGTCGGCAGCGAACTGACGTCGGAAGCAGCCCACATCATCGTCGAGGAGGACTTGGTGCCTGTGTTCCTGGGGAGCTGAAAAGATCAACCCTCACGTCTGCAGGCTGGGCGCAACCTCGCGTGCGACATTCACCAGCGCCGCGATCAGCGGCGTCATCGGATCGCGCTGCGGGATCACCATGCCGATCGAGTAGTCGACGACGGGATCGACGATGGGAATGCTGCGCACGGTGTCCTTCAGCCCCAGCGTCTCCGCGAGCTTGGCCGGCATCACGCTGGCCCAGCGCCCCGTCTTCACATGGGTGTAAAGCACGAGCAGCGAATTCGAGGTCAGCGTCGGCGTCGCCTCCGCGCCGACCGAGCGCAGCGCGCGATCGATGATGCGGCGGTTTTGCATGTCCGGCGTCAGCAGACACAGCGGCACCTGCCCTACTTCTTTCCAGGTGACCTCCTTGCGGTCGCCGAACATGCCGTCGGGCGCGGTGAGCAGCCGGTAGCTCTCATTGTAGAGCGGGATGGTGCGCACCTTCCCGATCGGCTCGTTCTCGATATAGGTGAGGCCTGCGTCCACCTCGAGGTTTTCGAGCAGCCCCAGCACGTCGGCCGAAGTGCAGGACTGCACGCGGAAGCGCACCTCCGGATGACGCGCGCGAAACGGCGTGGTCAGCGATGCAACCATGCCGAGCGCGGTCGGGATCGCCGCAATCCTGATCTCGCCGGAGAGCTGGTCCTTCAGCCCATTGATCTCCTGCCGCATCGCGCGGGTGTCGCCGACGATGCGCCGCGCCCAGTCGAGCACGCGCTCACCCTCGGGCGTAAAGCCCTGGAAGCGGGAGCCGCGCTGCACCAGCATCACGCCCAAAATTTCCTCGAGCTGCTTGATGCTGGTCGACATGGTCGGCTGCGTGACGCCGCAGGCCTCCGCGGCCCGCCCGAAATGCCGCTCCTTTGCAAGCGCAAGTAGAAGTTCCAGCTTATCGATCAAGCGGCGAGCCTTTCGGGATTCCGGTTAGCGAATTGTCACGAATATCACGGCGCCAGTGCGGCCCATACCGCCAAAGACGCAGACAAGGCGTGTTTTTGACGCTCATAGCATTTTCCCTATCGTCCGATTTCATATCCGAATTAATTGCCATTCCGTATCGCAGCATGAGACAGCTTTATTGATGTTTGGAGGGATTCCACTACTTGGTTGGAGAGCGAAAAAGTCCTGATCGGAAAAAGTAGATGTCGTCGCCTTATGAGCCCTGGGATGAACAGCGCGGCGCCGAGATCATCGCCCAACATAGCGGACTCGAAGGCGCTACGTTGGTGATCCTGCACGCGCTGCAGGAAGCGTTCGGCTATGTGCCTGAGCCCGCGATTCCGATGGTCGCAACCACGCTCAATCTGTCGCGCGCCGAAGTCTATGGCGTCTTCACCTTCTACCACGATTTCCGTAAGCAGCCCGCCGGCCGCCATGTGCTGAAACTGTGCCGCGCCGAAGCCTGCCAGGCCGCAGGCGGCGATGCGCTGGCGGCGCGCGCGGAAAAGAAACTCGGCATCGCCATCGGCAACACCACTGCGGACCAACGCGTGACCTTGGAGCCGATCTACTGCCTCGGCCTTTGCGCGACCGCGCCATCGGCGATGCTCGACGGCCGCCTTGTCGGGCGGCTCGATGAAAAGCGCCTGGACGCGCTGGTCGTGGAGGCGCAGCGATGAAAATGCGGATTTTCGTTCCCCGCGATGCCGGCGCGATTGCGGTCGGCGCCGACGATGTCGTTGCCGCACTCGAGCAGGCCGCGGAAAAACGCGACCTGCCGATCCAGATCATCCGAACGGGCTCGCGCGGGCTTTATTGGCTGGAGCCGATGGTCGAGGTGGCGACCGTGAAAGGCCGGGTGGCGTACGGTCCGGTAAGCCCGGCCGATGTCACCTCGCTGTTCGATGCGATGGCCTGTAATGGCCCACATCCGGTGTGGCTTGGCCTTGCGAACGAAATTCCCTGGCTGAAGCGGCAGACCCGCCTCACCTTCGCGCGCTGCGGCGTCATCGATCCGCGCTCGGTCGACGACTACCGCGCCCATGGCGGCTACAAGGGGCTCGAGCGCGCTCTGTCCTTGACATCGGACGCGATCCTCGCCGACCTCACCACTTCGGGCCTGCGCGGCCGTGGCGGCGCAGGTTTCCCGACCGGCATCAAATGGAAGACGGTGGCGCAGACCAGCGCCGACCGCAAATACATCGTCTGCAACGCCGACGAAGGCGACAGCGGCACGTTTGCCGACCGCATGATCACGGAAGGCGATCCCTTCGTCGTGATCGAGGGCATGACGATTGCGGCCATCACCGTCGGCGCGACCAAGGGCTACATCTACATCCGCAGCGAATATCCGCACGCGGTCGAGGCGATGAACGCGGCGATCGCTGCAGCGAAACGCGCGCGCTTCCTGGGCGATCACATTGGCGGCTCCGCCCACAGCTTTGATCTCGAAGTCCGCGTCGGCGCCGGCGCTTATGTCTGCGGCGAAGAGACCTCGCTGCTGGAAAGCCTCGAGGGCCGCCGCGGCCTCGTCCGCGCCAAGCCGCCGTTGCCGGCACACAAGGGCCTGTTCGGCAAGCCCACCGTCATCAACAACGTGCTGTCGTTCGCGGCGATCCCCTTCATCCTCGATAACGGCGCCAAGGCCTATGCCGATTTCGGCATGGGGCGCTCGCGCGGCACCATGCCGATCCAGCTTGCCGGCAACATCAAATATGGCGGCCTGTTCGAGACGGCCTTCGGCGTTACGCTTGGCGAGCTCGTCGACGACATCGGCGGCGGCACTTTTACCGGCCGCCCGGTGCGCGCGGTGCAGGTCGGTGGTCCACTCGGCGCGTATTTCCCGCGCGCGCTGTTCGATACGCCGTTTGATTACGAGGCCTTCGCTGCGCGCGACGGCCTGATCGGCCATGGTGGCATCGTGGTGTTCGATGACACCGTCGATATGGCGAAGCAGGCGCGCTTCGCCATGGAATTCTGCGCGATCGAATCCTGCGGCAAGTGCACGCCCTGCCGGATCGGCTCGACCCGCGGCGTCGAGACTATCGACAAGATCAGAAGCGGCGAGCGCGTCGCGGAAAATCTCGCGGTGGTCGAGGACCTCTGCAACACCATGAAATTCGGCTCGCTCTGTGCACTCGGCGGTTTTACGCCCTACCCCGTCATGAGTGCGCTGAAACACTTCAGGGAAGATTTCGGCCCGGCGCCAACCCGCCTGCAGGCCGCGGAATAAGGAGCTTCACCATGTCGCTCATCGAAGAAACCGATTTCGGCACCCCGCGTTCCAAATCCGAGACGATGGTGACGCTCACCATCGACGGCAAGCCCATCAGCGTGCCCGAGGGCACCTCGATCATGCGCGCGGCGATGGAAGCCGGCACGCAGATCCCGAAACTCTGCGCGAC
>Ga0210403_10000564_pt1 | contig 38203 bp, 42 predicted proteins | sample IncBWC19MmetaG_FD_150863 | JGI IMG/M metagenome (GOLD analysis project Ga0210403, IMG submission 150863) | Forest soil microbial communities from Barre Woods Harvard Forest LTER site, Petersham, Massachusetts, United States - Inc-BW-C-19-M | ecosystem: Environmental > Terrestrial > Soil >...
AACAGGTGCGCGATCTCGGTGGCGAAGCTGTCGGTGGAGACGAACGCGGCGTCGCGGTTGAGCGCGGACACCACGTCCACGCCGTGGATGCCGAAGGCCACATAGGCGATCAGGGCGCCGGCGGCGAGCGTTGCGAGCGCGCCGAGGATCGGGCCCGGGCGGCGCTTGGCCACGATCAGGAACGGCAGCAGGGCGGCGACCGTGGCCTTCACCAACGCGCCCGCCACGATCGCGGCGGCGGCCGCGGACTCGCGGCGGGCGCCAGGGGCGCCGATCAGCGTGAGGCTGACCGCCACCATCATCAGCAGCATCATCAACAGGTCGTTGTGCGCGCCGCCGAGGCCGTAGAGCACGTACAGGGGGTTGGCGCCGACCGCGAGGATCGCCATCACCGGGTCGATGTCGCGCGCACGCGCGCAACGCCAGATCAGCGCGAGCGTGCCCGCGCTGGAGAGCAGCGCCAGCACCTTCATGCCCCACAACGCGCCCTCCACTCCGAGCGGCGCCAGCGGATAGGACAGGAGCGTGTAGATGGGGCCGTAGGCGGTGGCCACGTGGCGCCACACGTGACCCACGTACACATAGATCGGGTCGTGGGCGATCGCAGCGGGACCGTGCGTATAGGGGTTCAGGCCATGTTCCACGCCCATGCGCGCATAGGCGATGTAGCTGAAGACGTCGGTGGAGAGCAGCACCGGGCCCAGGAACACGATCAGGTGCAGGGCCGCGATCAGCGCGATCGCGGCGCGTTTTCCAGGAAGCGCAGCGGAGCCGCGCCGGGCGAGCGCACCCTGACGGGCGAAGGCGAGCAGGCCCAAGTAGGCGCCGGAGGACGCCAGCAGGGCGATGAGGAACACGCGGTAGCCGAGCCGCTCGCCGATGCCCGACAGCCAGCCGGCGATGGGCGGCTGTTTGGGGATCAGCCCGGTGTGCCCGGTGGCGCCGTCGAGGACGATCTCCAGGGTGGCGGCGAGCAGCACCAGCGCCAGCGCCCCCGCGAGCGCCGGCGCCCAGCGCTCAGAGCGGACGCGGGGCAGCCCGCGTTCGCCCTGCGCAACGACGCTCACGAACCGGCAGGCCTCACAACGCCGTCCACACGGTCTTGGTCTCCAGATAGGCGCTGAGACCGTCGTGGCCGTGCTCGCGGCCGATGCCGGAGGCCTTGAAGCCGCCGAACGGAGCGGAGGGGTCAACGGCGCCCCAGGTGTTGATGTAGACGCTCCCGGCGCGCAGCATCGCGGCGAGACGATGGGCGCTTGAGAGGTCGCGCGTCCACACGCCGGCCGCCAGCCCGTATTCGCCTTCGTTGGCGCGCGCGGCCACCTCCTCGAGGCTGTTGTAGGGCGAGGCCACCAGCACCGGGCCGAAGATCTCCTCGCGCGCGATGCGCAACTCGTCGGAGGTGGTGGCGAACAGCGTGGGCGAGACGAAGTAGCCGCCGCTGTCGGCGAGCGCCGTCTCTCCCCCGGCGAGCACCTCGGCGCCTTCGGCGCGACCCGCTTCGATGTAGCCCATCACGCGTTCGTGCTGCTCGGCCGAGACGAGCGGGCCGATCTGCGTCTGCGGGTCAAGGCCCGGACCGACCTGCGCCGCGGCGGCCGCCGCGGCCAGCGCGCTGGTCACCTCATCGAAGCGGTCCGCGGGCACGAACAGGCGCGAGCCCGCGTTGCAAGCCTGGCCGGAGTTGAAGTAGATCGCCTGGAAGGAGCCCTTGATGGCGGCGTCCATGTCGGCGTCGGGCAGGATCACGTTGGGCGACTTGCCTCCCAGCTCGAGCGTGACGCGCTTGAGCGCGCGGCCCGCCTTGGAGCCGATCTCGCGGCCCACGGCGGTGGAGCCCGTGAACGCGATCTTGTCGACGCCCGGGGCATCCACCAACGCGGCACCCGTCTCACCGTCGCCGGTGAGGACGTTGAGCACCCCCGGCGGGAAGCCCACCTCGAGCGCTAGCTCGCCCAGGCGCAGCGCGCTCAACGGCGTCTGCTCGGCGGGCTTCAGCACGATCGTGCAGCCCGCCGCCAGCGCCGGCCCGAGCTTCCAGGCGGCCATCAGCAGCGGGAAGTTCCAGGGGATGATCTGCGCGCACACACCCACGGGCTCGCGTCGCGTGTAGCAGTGCATGTTGGGCGCGGACACCGGCAGCACGCCGCCCTCGATCTTCGTGGGCCAGCCGGCGAAGTAGCGCAGGTGCCCGACGGTGCCCGCGACGTCCACGTACTGGGCCAGGCCCACCGGCTTGCCGTTGTCGAGCGACTCGATCTGCGCGAACTCCTGCGCACGCTCCTCGATCGCGTCGGCGAGCGCCAGCATCAGGCGCTCACGTCCGGCTGCGGGCATCGAGGGCCACGCTCCCCCGGCGAAGGCCTCGCGCGCGGCGGCCACGGCGCGCCTCACATCCTCCGCGCCTGCGTGGGCCACCTCGGCGATGTCGCGCCCGGTGGAGGGATCGACCGTGGTGAACGTGCGCCCGTCGGCCGCCTCGACCCACTCGGAGCCGATCAGGAGACGATGCGACCGCGAGATGAACTCGCGGGCCGGGCCGCTCAGCCCGTCGGGAAGGGTGTCTGCGGAGATTGTGGTCATGCGTGGAGCCTACCTCGATCGCCACCGGCTCCGCCACGGGCCGCGATGCTCTGCATTGTGCACCGCTCAGGCGGCGAGCGGGAACGTCGCTTGGGGCCGGCCCAGGTGGAAGCCCTGGGCGTAGTCCACGCCGTAGCTGCGCAGCATCGCCAGCGTGGGCGCGTCGCCGACGAACTCGGCGATGGTGCGCCGCCCCATCCCCCGCACCACCCCCACCAGCGCCTTCACCACGAGCTGGTCGGTCCGTGAGGCGGGCAGCCCGCGGATGAAGTCGCCGTCGATCTTCAGATAGGTGAAGGGCAGGTGCTTGAGGTACTGGAAGGAGCCGAAGCCCGCGCCGAAGTCATCCAGCGCGACAGCGCAACCGAGCCGCTGGACGCCCGCGCAGAACTCCCGCGCGCGTCCCATGTCGGAGATGGCGGCTGTCTCGGTGACCTCAACCATCAGCCGCGAGGGGTCCACGCGGTGGCTGCGCAGGCAGCGCTCCAGGTGCTCGAGCATGCTGCTGTCGGTGACCGACACGGCCGACACGTTGATGGCGATGGTGGCGCCCCGCCCGGCGGGCGTGGGCTGCGCGAGCAGCTTCGCCACCTTGCCCAGCACCATCCTGTCGATGTCGCGTATCAGGCCGTGACGCTCGGCGGCGGGCAGGAAGCTGGCAGGCGCCACCAGGCCCTCCTCGGGCCGGTCGGCGAGGCGCAGCAGGGCCTCGTAGTGGGACGCCGGACCTTCACCCCCACCGCGCGCGCCCTGCAGCGCGACGATCGGCTGGTAGTGCAGGACGAACAGGTCCTCCTCGAGAGCCCGGCGCAGGCGCTGCAGCCATGGCCACCGGTGAAGGCCCGCCGGCGAGGAGAAGGCGCCGGAGCGAATGCGCCCGGCGAGGATCGGCCCGCCGTCATCCCCGGGGGGCGACCGCGTCTCGGCAGGCGCCAGCAGCGAGATGCCGCGCGTGGCGATCGTGGTCGTCGAGCTCGGCATCTGAGCGACGGTCTTCGACGGCTCGCGCCTCTCCCCTGCGCTGCGGGGCGCCCGCAACGCAGGCGTCAGCCGCGTCGCGCCGGCTCATAGGGGCGGCGCGCGCGATCTGAGACCACCAGCAGCAGCGCCACCAGCACGAAGTTCATCACCACCGAGGAGCCGCCGTAGGCGACGAACGGCAGCGTGACACCGGTGAGGGGGATGACCCGCGTGACGCCGCCGACGATCACGAACACCTGCAGCGCGACCACGAAGGAGAGTCCGGTGGCGAGCAGCTTGGAGAAGGAGTCGCGCGCGAGCACCGCGGTCTTCAGCCCGCGCGCCACCAGCAGCAGGTAGACCAGCAGCAGCGCGGCGCCGCCGACGAGGCCGAGCTCGTTGACGATGACCGCGTAGATCATGTCGCTTTCGGGAACGGGCAGGATCGGGGGGCTGCCCGGGCTCAGGCGCAGCAGCGACTGGTCGAAGCCCTTGCCGAGCAGGCCGCCGTCGGCCTGCGCGAACAGCGACTGGGCGAGCTGATAGCTGCCGCCGACCTGCTTTTCGTAGAGCGCGGTGTCGAAGGGGTGTTCCCAGGCGAGGAAGCGCGCGTGCACGTGGCTGACGTGCCCGGCGACGAACCAGGCACCGAGCGCGAACAGGACGAGCCCGATCAGTGGGAAGGAGAAGCGGCCGGTGGCCACGTAGAGCAGCGCGAGGAAGGCGCCGAAGAACATCAGCGAGGTGCCGAGCTCGCGGGTGATCAGCAGCGTGGCCATCGCCGCGCCCCACACGATCAGCATCGGGCCAAACTGCTTCATCGGCGGGATTGTCAGGCCGAGCACGCGCCGCCCGGCTGTGACGAGGATCTGGCGGTTGTCGCGCAGGTAGCTTGCGAGGAAGATCACGATTGCGATCTTGGCTAGCTCGGCGGGCTGGAAGGAGATGCTGCCGAGGTGGATGGCCAGGTAGGCGCCGTTGACCTGCTGGCCGATGCCGGGCAGGCGCGGCAGCAACGTCATGCCGATGCCCACCGCAGCGATCGTGTAGCGGTAGCGCTCGAGCACCGCAACGCCCTCGCGGCGCAGGGCGAGGATGGTGGCGGCGAACAGCGCGAGCCCCACCACCATCCAGGTGGCTTGCTGACGCGCGAGCACGGGGTCGATGCGGTACACCATCACCACACCCACGCTGGCGAGCACGGCCACGAGCGGGAACAGGTAGGGGTCGGCGTGGGGCAGCGCGAAGCGGATCACCACGTGCGCGCCCAGGCACAGGCCGAGGAACAGCAGGCCGTAGGTGAGCGACGCGCTGGAGGCGTGGTTGAGCGTGAGGTTGGTCGATGCGCCCGGCGAGCTTTCTTCGGACTGGATGAAGATCGCGGTGAACCCGCCGATCACGAGCAGAGCCGAGGGCACGAGCCCCAGCAGCTCCCGGTTTCGTGCGCTGAACACGGCACGAGCGTACCCACCGATGCGGCGCGGCGGGGCAGTAGCGAGCGCACGGCCACCGCCCCCGGGCAGCGTGCGGCGGCCGTGCGAGGGATGCGTGCGCGGCGCCCGATGCCCGCCGGACGGCTCGCTACGCTTTGGGTCCGTTATGCCGCCGGGGGGATGCGGCGCGGCTCGTGCGTGACCCCCAATGAGCTGCTCTTCCTTGATCCTCGATGAATGACGAGCACTTCCCCCGCCCGTGGTTGAGCGTGTGGAAGCGGTTCATCCTCGCGGGAGTGCTGATCGTTGCGCTGAGCGCAGGTGCCACGGCGACGGTGGCGCGGAACATCCTCAACGGCACCGCCGAAGAGGTGTTCCCGAAGGCCAGCCAGATCAACGCGCCAAAGGGCCTCGTGACGCCCGAATACAACGAAGGGCCGGAGACGTTCCTGATCCTCGGCACCGACCGGCGCGAAGGCTCCAAGGATCTCGCCGATCGCAGCAACCCACCCCACAGCGACACGATGCTGCTGGTGCGCTTCGACCCCTCACAGGGCCAGACCTCGGTGCTGTCGATCCCGCGCGATTTGATGGTCAACATCACGACTCGCGAAGGCGCGGTGTACGGCAACGAAAAGATCAACGCGGCGTACACGATCGGGAGCAGGCTGGGCGGCGCACGCGGGGGGATGCTGCTGGCGGCCGAAACGATCAAGCGCGAAGTGTTCCCCGGCCTCACGCTCAACGCGATCGTGGACGTGAACTTCAAAGGCTTCATCGGCATCGTGGACGCCCTCGGCTGCGCCTACGTGAACGTGGACCACCACTACTTCAACCAGAATGTGGGCTCGGCGGAAACGAACTACACGAGCATCGACCTGCAGCCCGGCTATCAGAAGCTGTGCTACGAAAACGCGCTGGACTACGTGCGCTACCGGCACACGGACTCGGACTTCGTGCGGGTTGCGCGCCAGCAGGACTTCCTGCGCTCCCTGCGCGAGCAGGTCTCCCCGGAAGACGTGGCGGGCCAGATCGACACAGTGGCCAAGGCCGTGGGGCACGCGATCGCGAGCACCGTGCACGGCTCGGGCGATGAACTGCTCAAGCTCGCCAAGCTGATCGCATTCTCGCAGTCAAAGCCGCTGCGCCAGGTGAGGTTCCTGACCACCAACGTGGACGCCAAACTCGGCGCCATCTCCTATGTGACCTCCACCGCGGAACTGGAGCAGCAGACGTTGCAGAGCTTCCTGCACGGACACGAGCAGCTGAGACTCGCAAGCGCCCGGTCCAGTAGCGCCCGCCGCGCGCGGGGCGCCTCCAGCCACGCCGGCGCGGGGAGCACCGCAGGACACGCGTTCAACCTCTACGCCACCTCACCGGCGGGGATGGGCGAAGCGGTGAAAGCCTCCGTGAGCGTGCCCTTCAGGGTGCTCTACCCGGCGTTGCAGACCGGCCAGGCCGAACAGCAGCAGGTACGCGCCTACACGCTCGCAGACCAGGGCGGGCGCACCCATCACGCCTTTGTGGCGGTGTGGCAGCAGAACGTGATCGGCGGCTACTACGACTTCGAGGGCACCGATTGGCTCGACCCGCCGCTGTTCGCGCACGCGCACTCGCAGCTGATCGACGGCCGACGGTACCTGCTGGTGAACGACGGGTCACACATCCACGTGGCGGGCTGGCGCTCGGGAGGAGTGCTCTACTGGGTGACCAACACGCTGCTAGAGGAACTGTCCAACGCGCAGATGATCGCGATCGCGCGATCTGCGCGCCCGCCGCACTAGCCCCGCCGGCCGCGCCGTGCCGGCGGCCGCGGCTCGGCCGGCGCTAGCCGGAGGAGGCTGCGCGCGCCTGGTCGAGCGCGGCGTTGACGAGCGCGTCGGCGTGCGCGTTCTGGGCGCGCGGCACCGTGCGGATGGACCACCGCTCGAAGCCCGCCAGCGCCTGCAGGGCGGCGCGGTGCAGGGGGCGCATGGCCTCGTGCTTGACCTTGTAGATGCCCTGGACCTGCTTGGCGATCAGCTCGGAGTCGCCCACCACCTCGACGTCGCTCACGCCAAGCTCGCGCGCAGCCTCCAAGCCCAGCAGCAGCGCGCGGTACTCGGCCACGTTGTTGGTGACCTTCCCAAGCAGCTGCGCCCGCTCGGCCAGAAGCTCCCCGCCGGGGGAGGTGACCACGGCCGCGGCCGCGGCCGGCCCCGGATTGCCGCGAGCCCCACCATCGACGTGCACGATCGCCTTCATTGAGGCGGGATTAAACAGCGTGCCTGTGACGGGACGCTCGCGCTAGCCTTGCGCGAGCGGGAGCTGGTCCCCGGCCACGCGCGCCCGGCGGCGGTCGCGTATGACCCGCTTCTGGGTGGCGACCTGCCCGTCGGGGACCTGGCTGCCGCGCCCGTGGCGGGCGCGCCTGTCGAACTCGCGGCGGTCGACGATCACGGTGACGTTGTCATCGTCTTTGTAGTGCTCCACGAGCTTCGGATAGAGGCTTCCGGCGAGCGGCTTGGGTACCACGCAGTAGATCATCGCTCCAGTGATCTTACTCCGCCTGGTCGAATGCGCAAGGGCCGCGCACCCCGGAGCGCCGCCTGCCGGACCCGCCCCACCCGGCCCGCGCGGCGGGCTAGGAGATGGCCGAGGAGAGCGTGCCTGCGTCGTCCGCGAGGGCGTTGGCGAGCCGGTCGTCGTGGGCGAGCTCGGAGAGCTCGGTCCCCTGCTCGAGCACGCGCACCTCGGCCATGCCGTCGCTGAGGTCCACTTCGTAGCGATACCAGCACAGCTCCCAGGCGACGACGATGATGACCACGCTGCTGAGATGTTCGGCTGAGCGCGCACTGACCTCGGGCGCCCCGAGCGAGCGGGCCACGCCCGCCACGCGGCGCGGGAACTCGCTGGCGTTGAACACGTCCAGGGCTCGCTCCACGTAGGTCCTGGGCGGCGGCGTGCGAGCGGCCGGTTTCTCGGCCTCCGCCGTCCCCTGCGCCTCCACTGGGTCTGCGACCGGGGGCCACTCCTCGAGGTCCGCGGCAGCGCCCGCGCGCGCGGTGCGCCTGCGCTCCCTCGCGGGCACGGGATCGGCGGTGCTGTGAAGGAAGTCGTAGTGGGGCGAGCCCGCCTCGCCGGCGCTGCCCGGCCGCTTTGCCTCAGCGGCTGAGGCAGGCCTTCCGCCGTTGCGCAACCGGTCCAGCAGGCTGCGGCCGCGGCGCGGACGCATCGGTGGCAGGGCCATGGAGTGCGTGTCGCTCTCGCGCATCCAGCCCTCATGGGCGGCGCGTGGGGCGCACAGCTCGCACACCGTCCGCCGCCGGCCGGCGGCGATGAACACGTCGGGCTGCTCGCCGCGCAGAAGCCGTCGCTCGCACACGTCGCAGGCGACATCAGGCTGGGAGGTGACGATGGTGCGCGTTGTCATCGCCTGCCCAGGGTAGCCGTGCGGGCCCCGGGGCGCCGCGCGGTTGCGCTCAGACGTGCGCTGCGGAGCGCTCCTGCCCGGCCTGCTCGAGCACCTTCTGCGCGAGGTGCGCGGGCACCTCCTCGTAGCGCAGGAACTCCAGCGTGTAGTCGCCCTGGCCCTGGGTGATGGAGCGCAGGTCGGGCGCGTAGGTGAGCATCTCGGCCATGGGCACCTCGGCTTTGATCTCGGTGAGCGCGCCCACCGGCTCCATCCCCTGGGGGCGGCCGCGGCGGCTGTTGAGGTCGCCGATGACATCGCCCACGCAGTCCTCGGGCACCGACAGCGAGACCAGCATGATGGGCTCGAGCAGCACCGGGTCGGCCAGCTCGAGCGCCTGGCGCATGGCCTGGATGCCGGCGAGCTTGAAGGCGATCTCGGAGGAGTCCACCGAGTGGTACTGCCCGTCGAACAGACGTACGCGCACGTCCTTGACGGGATAGCCGGCGAGCACGCCGGCTTCCATCGCCTCGCGCACGCCCTTCTCCACTGCGGGGATGAACGAGCTGGGGATCACCCCGCCCTTGATGTTGTCGACGAACTGGAACCCCTCCCCCGTGGACAGAGGCTCGATCTCGATCTGGCAGTCGCCGAACTGGCCGCGCCCGCCGGACTGCTTCTTGTGGCGGCCGTGGGCGGCTGCGGGACGGCGGATGGTCTCCTGGTAGGGCACGCGCGGCGGCTTCAGCGTGACCTCCACCCCGAAGCGGTCGCGCAGGCGGTCCACGATCACTTCGACGTGCACCTGGGAGAGGCCCGCCACGATCTGCTCGCCGGTCTGCTGGTCGCGATGCAGGTCGATCGTGGGGTCCTCCTCCTGCAGGCGGCGCAGCGAGGAGAGCACCTTCTCCTCATCGCCCCTGCTCTTGGGCGCCACCGCAAAGGCCATCACCGGCGCGGGGAGCTTCAGGCGCGGCATCTCGATCGGCTCATCGCGCGCGGCCAGCCAGTCACCGGAGCGAGTGTGCTTGAGCTTGGCCACGGCGCCGATGTCGCCTGGCCCGAACGCCTGCACGTGGCGCACGTCCTTGCCGGCGAACAGGAGCAGCTGACCGATGCGCTCCTTGGCGTGTTCGTGCGTGTTGAGCACCTGGCTGTCGGCAGAGAGCACGCCCTGGTAGATGCGCAGCAGGTTGATGCGCCCGGCGAACGGATCGGCTCGCGTCTTGAACACATAGGCGAACAGGGGCTCCTCGCGCACGGGGCGCAGCTCGACCTCGCCGACCTGGAGCGAGCCGTGCTTGACCGGTGAGGGCAGATCCTCCACGATCGCGTCGAGCAGCCGCGAGGTGCCGAGGTTGCTCGTTGCCACACCGCACACCACGGGGAAGATCTTGCCGTGGTTGGTGCCCTCCTTGAGCGCGTCCACTATCTCCTCGTGGGAGATCTCGCCGCCCTCGAGGTAGCGCTCCATCAGCGCGTCGGAGACTTCGCAGACCTCGTCCATGAGCTTCTCGCGGTATTCCTGCGCGAGCTGCGCCTGCGCGTCAGGGATGGCGATCTCGCTCCAGCTGCCGCGCTCGGAGGAGTCCTGGCGGAAGGCCTTCATGTCGACCAGGTCGATCACGCCCTGCAGCTCGTGCTCGGAGCCGATTGGTATCTCGGTTGCCACCACGTGCGCGCCGAAAGCGGCCTTCAGCTGCTCCAGGGTGCGGAAGAAGTCCGCGCGCTCGCGGTCGAGCATGTTCACGAACAGCATGCGCGCGATGTCCAGCTCGGCGGCGCGCGCCCACAGACGGCTGGTGGACACCTCCACGCCCATCACCGCATTGACCACGAACACCGCGGACTCGCACACCCGCAGCGCGCCCAGCGCGTCGGCCACGAAGCTCGGGTCGCCGGGCGTGTCGATCAGGTTGATCTTGCGGCCATGCCACTGAAACGAGCTGAGCGCCGCCGAGATCGACATCTGCCGCGCCTGCTCATCGGGATCGGAATCCGACACCGTGGAGCCGTCGGGCACCGAGCCCAGGCGCGCCACCGCGCCCGCCTCGAACAGCAACGCCTCGTGCAGCGCCGTCTTGCCAACGCCGCGATGCCCGACCAACGCGACGTTGCGGATCCGGTCCGCCGGCAGGAGATCCCCGTTCTCGCCCATGTGTGCCTCCTTCTTGGCCGCTCGCCAACCACCATAACGCCGCACGCACGCTCGCGCCAGGGGCCGGGACGGCACCGTCCCAGGCGCGGCGAGGCCCGTGCGCGGCGCGCCCACACCTGTACAGTCGCGCGAGAGCCCCAAACGATCGGGAGGACAACATGGCACTCGGCTTCTACTTCGCGCCAAAGTCATTCAGCAAGGATCAGTACGACGAGGTGCTCCGCCGACTCGACGCGGCCGGCGCGGGCTCGCCTCCGGGCCGCTCCTATCACTGCGCGTTCGCCGGGGAGGGCGGTCTGCACGTGTTCGACGTGTGGGACTCGCAGGAGTCCTTCAACAAGTTCGGCGAGACGCTCGTGCCAATCATGGCGGAGCTCGGCACAGATCCGGGCGAGCCGATGGTCGCCGAGATCCACAATGTGATCGTCGGCTGACCGCGGCGCTCGGCGTCAGACGGGAACGAGGATCTTCAGCGAGCGCGCGGCCGGGTGCGCCGCCTGCTGGGGAACAGCTTCCCTATCGCTCGTGTACAGCGACCAAGCCTCACCAAGAGCCTCGATGAGCTCGTCCATGGTCTCACCGGAAGCGAACAGCCCCGGATAGCTGGGCACCTCCGCCCAGTACATGCCGTCCTCCTCGTGGACGTCTACAGCCAGTTCGACTTGCTTTGCCATGGCTCCGCTCATGATAGGCCTGCCTGGCGGAGTATCGACCGCTCCAGACCCTTTCCGTAGTCGCGACCCTTGTGCATCGGCAGCGTGATCGGTCGCTCGTCTGGCTTGGTCATCTTCACCACGTGCTTTCCCCCGCGGTCCTCAGTCCACCCGTTGTCAATCAGAAGCTTGCGCATCGACTTTTGGTTGTGGGGCATCGCGCCGACGGTAGCCGTCTCTTGGGACGCTTCTCAATCGTCGAAGGACTCCTCCTGCATGCGCGAGCGCAGACGCAGCACGGCCTTGGTGTGCATCTGCGAGACGCGGGACTCGGTCACGCCGAGCACCTCGCCGATCTCGCGGAGGGTCAGGTTCTCGTAGTAGTAGAGCGCGATCACCAGCTTCTCGCGCTCGGGCAGCTTGGCGATGGAGTCGGCGATCCTGTCCTTCAGGTCGCCCACGTCCAGCGCCTTGGCGGGGTCGGGAGCGCCGGGATCCTCGATGGTGTCCATCAGCGACACCTGATCGCCGCTCGAGTCAGAAACACTCCACAGCTCATCCAGGGCGACGATGGAGGAGTGCGAGATCGCAAGCAGCGAATCGCCCAGTTCCTCCACGGTGATGCCCATCTCGTCCGCTATCTCCTGGTCGGTGGGCGCGCGCTGCAGGCTGTGCTCGAGCTTGGCGTTTGCACGCTCCACTTCACGCGCGCGCGCTCGCACGCTGCGCGGCACCCAGTCCAGCGAGCGCAGCTCGTCGATGATCGCGCCCTTGATGCGCATGATCGCGTAGGTCTCGAACTTGATGTCGCGCGAGAGGTCGAAGCGCTCGATCGCCGAGATCAGCCCCACCAGCCCATAGGAGATCAGGTCCGCCTCCTCCACGTGGGGAGGCAGACCGGCCGCGGTGCGGCCGGCCACGTACTTCACGAGCGGCGAATAGGCGACGACGAGCCGCTCGCGGACCCGACTGTCTCCTTCTGTCTTGTAGCGCCGCCAGAGTTCGCGCAGCTCGATCGGTTTGACGTTCGTCTCCAGGGCTTTTCCTCCCCCTGATCAGGCCCGAGGGTGACTGCGCGCATAGGCGCTTCTAAGCCGTGCTGACTCTACCCGAGTATAAATCTGGGTGCTCGACACACTCGCATGGCCCAGCAGCTCCTGGATGCTGCGCAGGTCCGCCCCGCCATCCAGCAGGTGCGTGGCGAAGCTGTGTCGCAGGGCATGTGGCGAGCAGCCGTCCACGCCCGCCGCCGAGGTCCACCTGCGCAGCCGGCGCCTGATGTCGCTCGTGCCCAGCCGCCGTCCGTTGCGGCTCAAGAACAGCGCCTCGGCGTCCGCTTCGACCGCGGGCGGCGCCATCAGCGCGGGGCGACCGCGCTCGAGGTACACCGCCAGCGCGGCCAGCGCGGGCTCGCCCACAGGCACGAAGCGGGTCTTGCGTCCCTTGCCCTCCACGCGCAGCTGCTCGCCGTCGTGATCGATGTCGCCCATGCCCAGCAGCACGATCTCCTCGGCGCGCAGCCCGCAGGAGTAGGCCAGCTCGAAGATCGCACGGTCGCGCATCTCCAGCGGAGTGGCCGCGGGGATGCCGTCGAGCAGCCGCGCGGCCTCGCGCACGTTCAGCACGCGCGGCAGCGACGCGCCGCGCCGTGGCGTGGAGACGAGGTCCGCTGGGTTCTGTGCGATCAGGCCGTGCTCGCGCAGGCTGGCGAACAGCGCGCGCAGGGCGGCCAGCTTGCGCGCCGAGGTGGTCGGGGCGGCGCCGCGCTCGGACAGGCTCGCCACGTAGCGGCGCACCGTCTTGGGGGCGATCGCCGTGGGCGCGAGGTTCTGCGCGGCGGCCCAGCGGGCGAACTGCAGGAGATCCACGTGGTAGGCGCGGCGCGTGCGCAGCGCGGCATCGCGGCGCACGAGATCGTCCTCCAAGCGCGCGAGCGCCTGCGCCCACGCGGGCGGGGGCTCGGCAGGAATCGTGCCGTCCTCGTTCCCGGTGCTCATCGCCTGGCCTAATTCGCCGCGCGCGTGTTCCCGCCTGCCTGGGAGGAGCAGCTGCGGACCTTCGCAGGCAAGCGCCCATGACGGTTGGCGGATCTCCAGGGAGAGTAGATTCAGGCGCATGGGCGTTTCCTACACCGACAGCGGCACGCGCGTGGCCGCCGGCGAGGCGTCAGCCTACGGCCCGGTGGGCCGCTCGCCGTGGCTGGAGGTGGACTGGCGCGAGCACCAGCGCTGGGTGATGGTGGACGGCCGGCCGATCAACACCATCGAGCTCGGCCAAGGGCCGGCCCTGGTGTTCGTGCACGGGCTCTCAGGCTCCTGGCCCAACTGGCTGGAGCAACTGCCCGCGTTCGCGGGCGAGCGCCGCGTGGTGACCCTCGACCTCCCCGGCTTCGGCCACTCGCCGATGCCCTCCGGGGACATCTCAATGACCGGCTATGCGCGCCTGCTCGACCGCCTCTTCGATCAGCTCGGCATCGACACAGCGGTGGTGGTGGGCAACTCGATGGGCGGCTTCATAGCCGCCGAGCTCGCGGTCGCGTTCCCGCAGCGGGTGGAGCGGCTGGTGCTGGTGTCGGCTGCGGGGATCTCCACCTACCGTGATCTGCGCCGAGCACGCGTGCTGCACACGCTGCAGCGTGGTGAGCGGGTCCTCACCGCCGGCGGCGCGTGGTTCGCGTCCAGGTCAGACGCGATGGCGCGCCGCTCGCGGCTGCGCGAGGCCGCGCTCGGCCTCGTGGTGCGCCACCCCGCTCGCCTGCCCGCGGCGGTGGCAGCCGAGCAGATTCGTGGCGCGGGCACGCCCGGCTTCATGCCCGCGCTCGCCTCGATCCTCGGCCGCGACGTGCGCGAGCGCCTGTCCGAGGTGGCCTGCCCCACGCTGATCGTGTGGGGCGAGGACGACAAGCTCATCAACGTGGCCGACGCAGACGTGTTCGCCGAGCTGATCCCCGGCTCGCGCAAGGTGATCTTCGAGGACACCGGCCACATGGCCATGCTCGAGCGACCCGCAGCCTTCAACGCCCTGCTCAGAGACTTCCTCAGCAGCTGAGCTCAGCTCGTGGTGGCGCCCTCGGCGGCGCTGCCCACGAGCTTCGCGTACTTCTCGATCGCCACGTCCATGCGGCGGCCGGCGGCTGAGATGTAGGACCGTTGCATCGGCCGGTAGGCCGCCACGCCCGCCGCGATCTGCTCATCGCTGAGGGCCACGTCCAGTCGCCGCGCGTCAACGTCGATCGTGATCTGGTCTCCGTCGGAAAGCGCCGCTATCGGCCCGCCCTGCACCGCCTCGGGCGCCACGTGGGCGACCATGAAGCCGTGGGTGGCCCCCGAGAAGCGCCCGTCGGTGATCAGCGTGACGGTGTCCCCCAGGCCCTCGCCCACGATCGCCGCGGTGACCGCGAGCATCTCGCGCATGCCCGGGCCGCCCGCGGGCCCCTCGTTGCGGATCACCACCACGTCGCCCTCCCGAATCTCCTTGGCCAGCACCGCCGCCATCGCCGCCTCCTCGCCCTCGAACACCCGGGCAGGACCTGTGTGCGCGCGGCGCTCGTGGCCCGCAAGCTTCACCACGCATCCGTCGGGCGCGACGTTGCCGCGCAGGATCGCGAAGCCACCCGTGGGCTTCAACGGGTCAGACAGCGGGCGCACCACGCGCTGACCGTCGGTCTCCTGCGCCTCAGCCGCGTGCTCGCCAATGGTGCGCCCCGTGACCGTCTGGGCATCGCCGTCCAGCACGCCCGCTTCCTGCATGCGCTTGAGCACCAGCGGCACGCCGCCCGCCTCGTACAGGTCGGTCGCCGCGTAGCGCCCTCCCGGCTGCAGGTCGCACAGCAGCGGGGTGCGCTCGGAGATGCGATCGAACTCGTCGATCTGCAGCGGCACGCCCATTTCGCGCGCCACAGCCAGCAGGTGCAGCACCACGTTGGTGGAGCCACCGCTCATCGCTGCCGCAGCGATCGCGTTTTCAAGGCCCTGCTTGGTGATGATGTCGCTCGGGCGCTGGCCGCGGCGCAGCACATCCATCACCAGCTCGCCCACCTGCACCGCCACCTCGAGCTTGCGCCCGTCCTCGGCGGGCACCATCGCCGAGCCCGCCGGCGAGATGCCGAGCACCTCGAAGGCCATCGCCATCGTGTTGGCGGTGAACTGGCCTGCGCACGCGCCCGCTCCCGGCGAGGCGGCCTCCTCCAACTCGTGCAGCTCGGCCTCGCTGATCTTCCCGGCCGCGTGGGCGCCCACGGCCTCGAACACCTGCAGGATGGTGACCTCCTCGCCCTTGAACCATCCGGGGCGGATCGAGCCGCCGTAGAGCATCACCCCCGGTATGTCCAGGCGCGCGAGCGCCATCACCGCACCGGGGATCGTCTTGTCGCAGCCGGAGATCGCAACGATGGCGTCGAAGGCGTGCGCCGAGGCGACCAGCTCGATCGAGTCGGCGATCAGCTCACGCGAGACCAGCGAGGCGCGCATGCCCGCGGTGCCCATCGTGATGCCGTCGGAGATCGCGATCGTGTTGAGCTCCATCGGGGTGCCGCCCGCCGCGCGGATGCCCTCCTTCACCTTCGCCGCCAGCACGCGGTTGTTGAAGTTGCAGGGCATCGTCTCGATCCAGGAGTGCGCCACGCCCACTATCGGCTTGGCCAGATCCTCGGCGGAGTAGCCGATGCCGTGGAGGTATGAGCGTGCGGCCGCGCGCTCCGGGCCCTCGGTGAGGGCGCGGCTGCGGTGCTTTACGTCGAATGCCTCCTGGGTGCTCACGCGGGGCGCACGTTATCGACTGCGGCCCGCTCCCACGCGGCCAGGCGCAGCAGGTCGCGGCGCACGCGGTCGGGATCCACCTGGCGGCCGGGGAGGTGCATGTTGGCCTCGCCCACCAGCCCGCGCTCATCCGCGGTGAGCGCCATCCACTTGGCGAGCACGTCGTCGGAGTCGGGCAGGCGCGAGCTGCCGTAGGGCTCGGAGCGGTCGGGGAACGCCACGCAGTACTCGTTTAGCAGCTCGCCGGTGTCGTGCACGTAAGCCACGATCGGCTTGTGCGGGTAGATCAGGTACGCGTACGCCGCCGCGGCGCCGGAGGGGCGCTCGCGCAGGGCGCCCCACACGCGCAGGAAGCCGAGGTCGCGGTACATCGCCCAATCGCGCTCCTCGATGCAGGAACGCAGCAGCGCGCGGGCGCGCCGCTCGGCGCGCCGCTCGCGGCCCGGGTCATAGGCATGAAGCGCTGCGCGACGCTGCCGCGCGGCCCAGAGCTCGCTGTGATGCGCCAGCGCCAGCTTCAAGCTCGGGCGCACGAGCTCCCAGACCAACACCGTGAGGACGACCGCGGCCGTGCCCAGCGCGAGCGCCATCGCGCTCAGGCGGTCGCTGACACGGACCCGCCGGCGGCCCGCGGGAAGAAGATCACGCGCTCCGCGTCCCGCGGCACGTCGCTGAAGCTCTTGACGAGCTCCGCCTCGCGACGACCGCCTGCAGCGCGGGTGGGCACCGCGGCCCACATGCCTGCGTCGAGCTCGCGGCGGAACGCCTCGATCAGCTCCTGTTCCTGCTCCGGCACCGCCACGTCGCCCTCGGCGAGAACGATCTCGCCATGACCGGGCTTCATGCGCAGCAGCTTCATCTCCTGCGGATTATGACAAATGGACGGGCGCGCTTGGTCAGTTCCCGCGCATGCGCCGAAGGCCGATCACATCGACCGGACCGGCCCCCGCGCCGATGTCGCGAAGGCCTCCCGCGATCGCCTCCCCGGCCAGCGCGCGCGCGGTGCGCGCTGCGGCCAGCGGCGCATGGCCCAGCGCGAGCTGCGCGGCCAGCACCGAGGAGTGGGTGCAGCCCGAGCCGTGGGCCGCGCCGTCGGGATGGCGCTCGCCCTCGATCGCCACGATCCCCTCCTCCGCGTCTGCTGCGGAGTCCAGGAACAGGTCCGTGGCGCTGCTGCGATGGCCTCCCGTGAGCACCACCACACGCGGTCCGAGCGCCAGCACCCTGCGTAGCAGCGTTTCCGCGTCCGCCTCCCCGCCCGCCAGCGCCACCGCCTCGGGCACGTTGGGCGTGAGCACGGTGGCGCGAGGCAGGATCTCCTGTACGAGCGCGCTGTGCGCGTCCTCGTCCAGCAGCCGCGCGCCGGACTCCGCCACCATCACCGGGTCCACCACCACCGGCGTGCCGGGCGCCAGCTCGTCGATCGCCTGCGCCACCGCACGGATGATCTCGGCGCTCGCGAGCATTCCCACCTTCACCGCGTCCACGCCGATGTCGGCGAGCACCGCCCGCACCTGCGCCAGCACCATCGCCGGCGGCAGCGGGTGGATCGCGCTGACCCCCACGGTGCTCTGCGCGGTGATCGCCGTGATCGCGCTCATGCCGTGCACGCCGCAGCGCGCAAAGGCCTTCAGATCGGCCTGGATGCCCGCGCCCCCGCCGGAGTCCGAGCCGGCGATGGTGAGCGCCGTGGGCGTGGAGCGCGCGCTCACGCGCGTGCGTGTTTGCGCTTGAAGATCGAGTAGCTGCCGACCGCCGTCACGAGCAGGCGCCCATCGTCGTGGTGGATCTCCGATTTCATGATGCCGATGGTGCGGTTGCGCCGGTCGAGCACCGTGCGGCACACGATCTCACCCTCCACAGCGGTCTGGATGTAGTTCACCGAGATGCTGATCGTGGCGATGCTCTCCTCGCTGGTCGTCTGCGCCCACAGCGTCGAGCCCATGCAGTAGTCGATCATCGCGTAGGTCACCACTCCCGAGAGCAAGCCTCCGCGGTTGATCAGCTCGGGGCGAATGCGCAGGCGCACGGTCTGCGGGTCATCCCAGCGCAGGCCGATGAAGCTCGTGATGCCGTCCAGCGAGCGGGGGCCCTCGGGGGGCGGCGCGGGCGGCGGTCCCGCGGCGGTGTCAGCAGCGAGCAGCGCGGAGTCACCCATCTCCTCGACGGCGCCCATCTCCTCCACGGCGCGCACCGCGGAGTCCACCGGCTGCTCGGGGCTGCCGCTGCGGGCAGGAGCGTCTGACATGCAACGCAGGCTATGACAGCCCGGCCCCGACGTGCGCTCAGGCCCCGGGAGCCGGCACTCAGCCCGCCGCGTGACGCGCCTCAGCGGCAGGTCGCGGGTGCGGGGTGCGCGAGCCGCCGCCTCTTGACGTTTTCTATAATCTCGATATAGTTAGTGTACATTGTCCGCGGCCACAGATGACAGCCCCACGCTCCGCGTGGCGCCGACAGGCTGGCGGGCGCCCGTCCAGACGACGCGCGCCCGGGCGGAAGGCCGATGTTGCTGTACCTGACCGCAGTACCTGACGTCTCATCTCCTCCCACCCAGCCCGGGGAGGGCGATCCCCGTCGCCCTCCCCGGGCCCCCGGCGCTCTGGCCCGCGTGGCCGCATGCGCCCTACGCCAACCTTCCCCAAAGGAGCTCCCATGCCGCGCGTGATCGTGACCACCAACCCATCGCAGCTACCCGACGACGTGGCGGTGCTGCTCGACGAGCAGGTCCACACCGTGCACCTCTCAAGCGACCAAGCGGCCGCGCAACTGATCGAGCGGATCGCTTGGGCGATCAGCGACGCCGAGGACGCCGAGGACGCAAGCAGCGCCGCTCAGCGTCAGCGTGCTCGCAGCCCGCGCCGCGTACGTCCCCGCCCGCCCGTGCGCGTTGCGAGGATGGTCCCCCTCGCCTAGCTGGTCACAGTCCTGACACGATCGCCATGCAGGATCGGCACATGCGACACCCACGGGTGACGCGGCCGGTCCTAGCGTGGCGGTCGTGCCTCCCTCCGAGCCTCGCAAGCCTCCTCCGCCTCGCGGGCGAGCGAAGTCCGACGACCCCCGCCACGAGCTCGGACGTCTGGGCGAGAGCCTGGCCTGCGAGCACTTCGAGCGCCTGGGCTTCCGAGTGCTCGACCGCAACGTGCGCAGCCGCAGCGGCGAGATCGACCTGATCGCCTTCGACGGTCGCACGCTGGTGTTCGTGGAGGTCAAGACCCGCCGCGTGAGACCGCAGACGCGCGAGCACAGCAGCGAGACCCCGCTGTGCGGGCTGCGTCCTCAACAGCGCGCCCGCGTGCGCCGCGCGGCCGTGGCCTGGCTGTGCGACCCGCAGCGGCCGAGGCCGTCCGCACGGGCGCTGCGCCTCGACGCCGTTGGCGTGACGGTCGACGCCGCCGGCCGGCTGCTGCGCCTGGACCACATCGAGGGGGCGTGGTAGCCGCTAAGCGGCTCGCTGGCTAGAGCGCGAGCTGCTGGTAGGCAAGCGACTGAAAGGACATCCTGTGCAGTGGCGAGACGCCCTGACGCTGGATCGCCTCGCGGTGGGAAGGCGTGGAGTAGCCGACGTGCTCGGCGAAGCGCCAGCCTGGGTGTTGGATGTCGGCGTGGCGCATGTAGCGGTCGCGCGTGACCTTGGCCACGATCGACGCGGCGGCTATCGCGGCGCTCGTGGCGTCGCCCTCCACGATCGCGCGCTGGGGATGCTCGAAAGCGGCCACGGAGAAGCCGTCCACGAGGCACAGCACCTCGCCGGAGATGCCCCTGGTGACGCCGCGCAGGGCATCGCGCAGCGCTGCGAGGTTCGTCTTGTGCAGGCCCCGCGCGTCGATCCCGCGCACGCAGCGCGAGATGACCACCACGCGCGCGGCGCTGCGCAGCACCAGCGGGTAGAGCTCCTCGCGCGCCTCGCTGCTGTGTTGCTTGGAGTCGTTCAGCGCGGCCAGCGAGCGCAGCTCGCGGGTGGTGATGGCGTCGTAGTCGAAGAGCACGCCGGCGGCCACCAGCGGACCGGCCAGGCAGCCGCGCCCCGCCTCATCGGCGCCCGCGATCAGACGTACGCCGAGGCGCTGGTCGAAGGCGAACAGGCGCCGGCCGCTGCCCGCGCGGCGCGCGCGGCGGCGCGAGCGCGCCGAGGAACCCGCTCCCGGCCGACCATCGGCCGGGCCGGCCTCCGCAGACCGCGCGGAGTTAGAGGAAGCCGATGCGGCTGATCGGCCAGTAGGTGGCGAAGGCTTCCCCGATGATCCAACTGGTGGGGACTGGTCCCCAGAACCTGCTGTCGTCGGATTCGCCACGGTTGTCCCCCATCATGAACCAGTGTCCGGGCGGAATCTTTATCGGCACGGGGAAGTTGCACTCCTGGCTTGAGCCACACGGTTTGATGTAGGAGTCCTGCTCGGCCACGAACTGCGTCTTGCCGGCCGCCTTGCGGAACACGTGACCTTCGCGAATGTAGATTTCATCTCCAGGCCCGCCCACGATCCGCTTGATGAAGTTCTGGCTCGACTGCACTGGCTCTGGCTGCGCGCAGGCCGCCGCGCCGGGGCTGATCACGTGCGGCGCCGGGCCGCAGATCTGCTGCTCGGCGTCCCGCGGCGGGTGGAACACGGCGATCGCACCCACGTGGGGGTCGCCGAAGTCCATGCCGATGCGGTTCACGAGCACGCGCTGTTTGACCTTCAGCGTGGGTTCCATCGAGCCGCTCGGGATGCGGTAGGGCTTGACGATGAAGGCCTGGATGCCGAGCGCCAGCCCGAGCGCCACGGCGACGATCAGCACGAGCTCGACGATCGAGCTGGTGGCCGATTTCGGGTGCTTCTTCTTCCCGGCCTTGGCGCCGGTGCTGGCACCGGCACCGCTCTTGGTGCCGGTGCTCACGCCGGCGGGTCGCCGGCCTGAGCACCCACCTGGGCCTCAGCGGCATCGGAGGAGGAATCCGTCGTGCCCTCGACCGCGCCGTCCTCGACCGGCGTGTCCGGCAGCGTCTCGGCGACCGCCTCCTCCGCGGTCATGCCGTCCGCGTCGGTCGCCCCTGTGGGCTCATAGAGCAGCCCCGGCTCGACCCGCTCCTCCGGCCCGGTGTAGCGACGCTCCCGCACGCGGGCGCGCTTGCCCACGCGGTCGCGCAGGTAGTAGAGCTTCGCGCGGCGAACGTCGCCGCGCGCGGCCAGCTCGATGCGCTCGATCTTGGGCGAGTGCACGGGGAACATCCGCTCCACTCCAACGCCGAAAGACTGCTTGCGCACGGTGAAGGTCTCGCGCGCGCCGTGCCCCTGACGCTTGATGACCACGCCCTCGAAGATCTGCACGCGGCTGCGCGCTCCCTCAACCACCTGGAAGTGAACCTTCACGCGGTCACCCGGCGCGAAGCTTGGGACGCGGCGCAACTGCGCGCGCTCGATGGTTGCGATGACGCTGCTCATGGGTTCAAGGGAGGTCGCGCCACGATCGACCGCGGTTTGGGCTCAACTGGGAGCTCCCGGCCAGCGCGAGTTGCAATGGTAGCGAACAGCCAGCCGCGTCCGCCCCGCAACCTCCACGGTGGCGAGGCTCCTAGCGCGCGCTCGCGCCGCCATCCCCCGGGTCGGCTGGGGCGGCGCCCCGTTCGCGGCTGCGCTCGCGCCGCCACTGCTCGATGCGCGCGTGGTGGCCCGAGAGCAGGATCTCCGGCACCGCCCAGCCGCGGTACTCGGCGGGACGCGTGTAGTGCGGGTACTCCGGATTGCCCTCGAGCGCCGCGCTGTAGGACTCCTCCGTGGCGGAGCGCTCGTGCCCGAGCGCTCCCGGGAGCTTGCGCAGCACGGCGTCGCACAGCACCATCGCTGCCAGCTCGCCGCCGCTGAGCACATAGCGCCCGATCGAGACCACGTCGCTTGCGAAGTGCTCGATGATGCGCTCGTCAAAGCCCTCATAGCGGCCGCAGAGCAGGGTCAGCTCGGGCTCGCGCGAGAGCTCATCCACCAACTGCTCGTCGAGCAGGCGCCCGCCCGGCGCGAGCGCGATCACACGCCGCTGCTCGCGCAACAGCACGGGGTCAACGCCGTAACGGGCGCGCAGCGCGCTGTCCACCACATCCACCCGAAGAACCATCCCGGCGCCGCCGCCGAAGGGCGTGTCGTCCACCTGGCCGCCGCTCAGCGGCGTGTGCTCGCGGAAGCTCACGCACTCGAGGCTCGAGCCGGCTGCGATGAGGTTGCTGACGTGGCGCTGGGAGGCAAACCACCCAAACCACTCCGGGAACAGCGTGAACACATCGACCTTCACGCGCCCTCGCCCTGCTCTCCACCCGGCGCCGCGCCTCCGGCACGCTCCGGCGCCTCGATGCCGAGGAATCCCAGGTTCACCTCGATACGCCGCTCGGCCACGATCACGCTGCTCACAGCATCTTTGACCATCGGCACGAGCACGGGAGCGCCACCGCCGTCGGGTTGCACTTCAAGCGCCTCGCAGGACGGCAGCTCGATCATCCTCAACACCGTCCCGAAGTGTCGCCCTCCGTCGAGCACGGCGCAGCCCTCGAGTTCGTGAGCCCACCATTCGCCCTCCTGCAGCGTCGGCGCCCGGCGGGCGTCCACGGTGAGATCCTGGCCGCGCAGCGCCTCCGCCGCCTCCCGGTCCTCGACGCCCTCCAGGCGCAGGATCGGCCGCCGCTCGGTTCCCGCCCGGCGCACGATCGTGGTGGAGCGGCCCGCCACCGCAACCGCCGCGCCGAGCGTGAGCAGGCGCGCACGCGGGCGTGTCACGTAGAAGCTGCCGTCGAGGCCGTGTGGGCGCCCTACGTGCCCGGCGGACAGGCTCGCCGGCGCGGCCGGCGGCGGGGCGCCGCTCCCGCTCGCGGGCTCCCGCTCGGTCAATCGACGATGTCGACGAGCACGTGGCAGCCCTCGCCGGCGGCCGCTGCTTTGACGACCGTGCGCAGCGCGTGGGCGGTGCGCCCGCCGCGTCCGATCACCCTGCCGTAGTCCTCGGCGCCGACGCAGAGCTCGAGCACGATCGTGCCGTCGTCCTCCTCGAACTGCTCGACAGCCACCGCATCCGGGTCATCGACCAGACCTTCGGCCAGGTACTCCAGGAGCCGCCTGGGGATCTCCGTGGCCATTTCCGGGGCGCCCCGTGGCTCCTAGCGGGTGGAGGTGTCGATGCCGCGGATGCGCAGCAGCTTGCGCACGGTGCCCGAGGGCTGTGCGCCACGAGCCAGCCAGCTGCGCGCGCGCTCCTCGTCGATCACGATCGTCGAGGGGTCCGTCTGGGCGTTGTAGTGGCCGATGGTCTCGATCACGCGCCCGTCGCGAGGGGAGCGCTGGTCGGCCACGACCACACGCCAGATCGGGTCCTTCTTGCCGCCCACTCGCGTGAGCCTGAGCCTGACTGCCACGTTTTCCTCTCTGATGCTGGACGAAGCTGGTAACCGTTGTCAGCGCAAGAGCTTAGACGGTGTGAGGCCCGAAGGCCGCCCGCCGACCGCGCAGATCAGCGCGCACCGCGCATGATCGCGCCGATGTCCGGCATCTTGCCGCGCCCCACCTGACGCATCACCTTGCGCATCTCGCCGAACTGCTTGACCAGGCGGTTGACGTGTTGCACGGTGGTTCCAGACCCACGGGCGATGCGCAGGCGACGCGAGCCGTTGATCAGCTCGGGGCGGCGGCGCTCCTCCACGGTCATCGACAGGATGATCGCCTGGATGCGGTCGAGCTCACGCTCATCGACCTTCATGTTCTTCAGCTGATGCCCTGCGAGCCCGGGGATCATGCCAAGGATGCTCGTCAGCGGGCCCATTTTGCGGATCATCTTCAGCTGATCCAGGAAGTCGTCCAGGCCGAACTCGTTGCGCCGCAGCTTGCGCTCGAGCGCGCGCGCGTCGTCCTCGTCGAACTGGCGCTCGGCCTTCTCGATCAGGCTCATCACGTCGCCCATGCCGAGGATCCGCTGGGCCATGCGGTCGGGGTGGAAGCGCTCGAACTGGTCGAGCTTCTCCCCGGTTGAGGCGAACAGGATCGGCTTGCCGGTCACGGCCTTGACCGACAGCGCGGCGCCGCCGCGAGCGTCGCCGTCGAGCTTGCTCATCACCACCCCGTCGAACTGCACCCATGCGGCGAAGCTCTCGGCGACGTTGACCGCGTCCTGGCCGGTCATTGCGTCCACCACCAGCAGCACGTGATGCGGTTTGACCGCGTCGCGGATCCGCACGAGCTCGGCCATCAGCACCTCATCCACGTGCAGCCGACCGCTGGTGTCCACGATCAGCACGTCCTTGCCGTCCTGCTTGGCGCGCTCAAGCGCCCAGGCCGCAATCTCGACCGGGTCGCTCTCGGAGGTGGACGGGCCTCCGTGATAGACCTCCGCGCCCGCCTGCGCGCCGACCTTCACGAGCTGCTCGACCGCTGCCGGGCGATACACGTCGCAGGCGGCCAGCGCCACCGCCGAGGAGTGCTCCTCACGCAGGTACCTGGCGAGCTTCGCCGTGGCGGTCGTCTTGCCCGATCCCTGCAGCCCCGCCATCAGGATCACGGTGGGCGGGCGCGGGGAGAAGCTGAGGCCGGCGGAGGCGCCTCCCATCAAATCTGTGAGCTCTTCGCCCACGATCTTCACCACCTGGTGGCCGGGGTTGAGCTGGCCGACCACCTCCGCCTCCAGGCAGCGCTCCTTGACGTGCGTGGTGAACTGGCGCACCACCTTGAAGTTCACGTCAGCCTCGAGCAGCGCCAGGCGGATGTCGCGCATCGCGGCGTCCACGTCCTGCTCGGTCAGCGTGCCGCGCTGGCGCACGTCGGCCAGCGTGGCCTGCAGTTTCTCGGCGAGCGAGTCGAACATGGGGGTGATTCTCGCAGCCGCCGCGCGCCTGCCGGCGAACGGGCGCGTGGCCGGCTTGCCCTAGGACCCTGGCGGGGGCGGCGGGAGGTGCGGCTCCGTCGCGCGACGCTTGAGCGCCTCGCCGATCCCGCCGAAGGCCTCGGCGAACTCGGACGGCACCACGAACACCTTGTTGGCCTCGCCTTCGGCCAGTTCGGGCAGCATCTTCAGATATTCATAGCTCAGCAGCTCGCGGTTGGGTTTGCCCTCGTGGATCGCTTTGAACACGGTGTCGATCGCTTTCGCTTCTCCCTCGGCGCGCAGGATCGCCGACTGGCGCTCGCCCTCTGCGCTGAGCACCGCCGCCTGCTGAGCCCCCTCCGCGTTGAGCACCGCGGCCTGCTTGGCGCCCTCCGCGGTGAGGATCTGCGCCTGCTTCTCGCCTTCGGCGGTGAGGATCGCCGCGCGCCGGTCGCGCTCGGCGCGCATCTGCTTCTCCATCGCGCTGCGGATGTCCGGCGGCGGGTCCACCGACTTGATCTCGACGCGGTTGATCCTGATGCCCCACTTGCCGGTTGCCTCGTCCAGCACCGTGCGCAGCTCGGTGTTGACGTTCTCGCGGGCCGTCAGCGTGGCCTCCAGCGTGAGTCCGCCGATCACGTTGCGCAGCGTGGTCACCGTGAGCTGCTCGATCGCCTGCAGCGGGTTGGCGATTTCATATGAGGCCGACCGCGGGTCGGTGATCGTGAAGTAGAGCACCGTCTCGATCCCCACCACCACGTTGTCTTCGGTGATCACCGACTGCGGCGCGAAGTTGACGACCTGCTCGCGCAGGTCCACGAGCGGGCGCACGCGGTCGATGAACGGGGTCACGATCGTCAGGCCCGGCTCCAGCGTGCGGCTGTAGCGACCCAGGCGCTCCACCACGCCCGCGCGGGCCTGGGGTATCACGCGAATCGAGCGCGCGGCTACCACCAGCACGAACACCACGACCACTGCGATGACGATGAGTGCGGCCATTGCGGGTTTCCTTTCTGAGGGCTTCCGCTGACGATTCAGCGGATCAGCAGAGTACGCGCATTCAGTGCATGACGAGCGCGGTGGCTCCCCTGATTTCGACAACCTCGACGTGCTCACCCGCCTCGATCACCTCATCGTCATCGAAGCTGCGCGCCGTCCACACCTCACCGCCCTCGATGCGCACGCATCCCGCGCCCTCGTCGTTGACGATGCGCTCGAGCACCGTCGCCCTGCGACCCACGAGCGCCGCGGCGCCAGTGCGGATCGCGGGCGGCAAGCGCCGGTGGCGGCGCGCCACCGGTCGCAGCGTGAGCACCACGATGCCAGACGCGGCCACGAACACCACGCCCGACAGCAGCGCTCCGACCCCGAGCACCGCCACCACCGCAGCGAGTGCCGCCCCGAGCGCGAAGGGCAGCAGGTAAAAGCCGCCGGTGTGAAGCTCGCCGAGCCCAAACAAACACGCCGCCACAACCCACAGGATCCAACCAGCCATAGCCCTCACACTACTCCGCGATCAGCGCACGAGCGAACTCGCCGGCGTCGAACGGACGCAGATCCTCCACCGACTCGCCCACGCCGATCAGCTTCACGGGCAGCTCCAGCTCGCGCGCGATCGCCAGCGCGATCCCGCCACGGGCGGTGCCGTCGAGCTTGGTGAGCACCACCCCGCTGACCTGTGCGGTCGCTGCGAACATGCTCGCCTGGCGTAGCCCGTTCTGGCCGGTGGTGGCGTCGATCGTCAGCAGCGTCTCGTGCGGCGCGCCCTCCAGCTGGCGTGAGATCACGCGACGTACCTTGGCAAGCTCTCCCATCAGGTCATCCTGGGTGTGAAGGCGCCCGGCGGTATCCACGATCACCACGTCCACCCCGCTGCTGCGCGCCTGGACGATCGCCTCGAAGGCCACCGCACCCGGATCGGAGTCCTCGGCGCCGATCACGATCTCGCAGCCCGCCCGCTCGGCCCAGCCCTGAAGCTGCTCGGTGGCAGCCGCGCGGAAGGTGTCGGCGGCCGCGAGCAACACGCTGTAGCCGAGCTCGCGCTGAAGGTGCCATGCGAGCTTGCCGATGGTGGTGGTCTTGCCCGTGCCGTTAACGCCCACGGCCATGATCACCGTGGGCTTGGCACGGAGGTCGATGCGCCCGTCTCCCACTCGCGCGGTCTGGGCAAGCAGCTCGATGAGGCGCTCGCTGAGCGCCTCGCCTCCCTCCAGCTCGCCCGTGCCGGCCTCTGCCTCGAGCGTGCCCACCACGGAGGCGGTGGTGGCCGCGCCCACGTCGGCCATGATCAGCGCCTCCTCGAGCCGTTCCCAGGTGTGCTCGTCGAGCACACCGAACAACGTGGCCTGGATCTCGCTCCCGAGCGCCTCGCGCGTCTTGGCCATGCTCTCGCGCAGGCGCCGCAAGAGGCCCCTGCGCCGCCCTGGCTCAGTCGCCACGGCTGGCTGGCCCTCCTCGCCGGGGGCCTCGCCGGTCATGAACAGATCGCTCCAGTCGCGCGCCACGGGCCGCGCGACGATAGCAGCGCCACCCCAACGTCCATCTTCGCGCGCCGCGGCCCGTCCGGCGGGGGCTGCGCGTCCTGCCTCACTCAGCCGGCTCAGGCCACCTCGGCCACTTCGGCCACCTCGCGCTCCGACGCCTCCTCAGCGGGCAGACTGCGGGAGAGCACCTTGGAGACGCCGTCGGCGCCCATCGAGACGCCGTAGAGCCAGTCCGCCGCCTCCATCGTGCGCTTCTGGTGGGTGATCACGATGAACTGGGCGCGCGAGGAGTAGCGCCTCAGCAGCGCCAGGAAACGGTCGAGGTTGAGGTCGTCCAGCGCGGCCTCAACCTCGTCGAGGATGTAGAACGGGCACGGCCGCGCGAGAAACACCGCGAACAGGAAGGCCAGCGCGGTCATGGACTTCTCTCCGCCGGACAGCAGCGAGAGGCGCTTGGTCGCCTTGCCCGCGGGCGTGATCTCGATCTCCACGCCCGGCAGCTCCTGCTCCTCGTGGCCGGGCCGGCCGCCCTGCGCCCCCTCCTCCTCCTCGGCCTCTGCGGCCGCCTCGATGGCCTCCTCGCCCGCGCCCTCCCCCGCGGGCAGCGACTGTCCGCCCAGCACCGGGCGCGGCCCGCGCTCTTCGGTGACGAGCTTCAGGCGGCCGCTGCCTCCCGGGAACACATCGCCCACAAGCTCCTCGAAGTTGCGCGCAGCCGCGGTGAACGTCTGCGCGAAGGTCTCCTCGATCTGACGGTCGGTCTCTGCGATCACGCCGCGCAGCTCGCGCAGCGCCGTCTCCAGGTCTGTGCGCTGGCTCTCGAGCTCCTCCACGTAGGCCACGGCCTCTGCGTAGTCCTGCTGGGCGAGCGGGTTCACCGGGCCAAGCTGCTCGCGCCGGCGTTGCAGGCGCTCCACGCGCGCACGCAGCGCCTCGATCTCCTCCTCGCCAAGGGCCGGAGGCTCACCGCCGGCCGGGTGCTCGCCGCCGGCACCATCCTCGTGCTCGTGCGTGTCCACGCCATCGCTCTCGCCGTCGGCTGCGGCGGCGGTTGCCGTCCCGCCGAGCCGCAGGCGCTCGATCACACCCGCCAGCTCGAGCTCAGCCTCCGCCGCCTGGTCGCGCAGGCGCTGGGCGGCGACCTCCGCGGCGGTCACCGCCTCGCCCGCGCCACGGAGCTGGGTCTGCAGGTCCGCCTCCTGCGCCGCACATGCGCGAAGCTCGCCCGCGCTCTGCTCGCCCTCCAGGCGATCGGCGGCCAGCTCCCGCTCGAGCTCCACGAGGCGTGCCTGCACTGCCTCACCGGCGCTCTGCAGCGCCGCCGCCAGACCCGCGGCGAGCGGCACCGCGGCGGTGTCGGCGAGGCGCTGGCGCCCCAGGCGCTCGATCCGCATGAGCCGCTGCACGCGCTCAGCCTCGCGCCGCTCAGCCTGGCGCCGCTCGGCCGCCAGCTCACCCTCCAGCTCTGCCATGCGCAGCGCCAGCGCGCCCTGAGCGGGCGCCTGGCGGCGCTGCTCGATCAGCCACTCGGTCCGCCGCCTGGCCTCGGCTGCCTCGATGCGTCCCCGCTCGGCCTGGCGCGCGGCCTCCTCGGCCACCGAACGCGCCTCTTCAGCCGCGTTGGCGCACTCGAGCGCGAGCTCCCGGGCCTGGCCTGCGCCGTGCTCATCCTGGGCCGCCTGCTCGGCGGAGGCGATGAGACGGTCACGCTCGTTGCGGCGCGCGAGCACGCGCTCGCTGCCCCCACCGGCGAGCTGGCGCACCTCGCCGGCCGCGGCGAACCAAACACGTCCCTGTCGTGTGGTGGCGATCCCCGCGAAGCCCTCAGGCAGGTCCTCCAGCCGCGCCACCACCCAGGCGTCGGCGAGCAGGCGCCGCGCGAGCGCCAGCACCGCCGGGGGGCCACTGACCAGGTCCAGCAGTCGCTCCGCGCCCGGCAGCACGGAAGCCAGGGCCACGCTCGCGAGCGGCGGCGTCACCTCGCCAGTCTCGGGCTCGGCGAGCAACGCGGCTCCGCCGTCGGGGCCGGAGCCGTCGAGGATCCGCTGGGCCGCGGCCACGTCGGCCACGAGCGCCGCATCGAGCCGTCCGCCGAGCGCGGCCGCGAGCGCGAGCTCATAGCCGTCCTTCACCCGCAGCTCCTCGCTCAGCCTGCTCGGACCGCCCTCCTCAGAGCCGAAGCTCGCGTGCGCTCGCAGGAACTGGTTGGCGGCGGCCAGCTCGGCGCCCACCCGCTCGGACTCGCGACGCGCATGTTGTGCGGCGCGTTCGGCGTCGAGAAGCTGCTCGCGCGCGCCTCTGGCCGCCTCCGCCGCGCGCTCGCGGGCCTCGCGCGCACCCGCAAGCTCGGCTTCGGCCTGCTCGAGCAGCGCTCCCTGACGCTCGCGCTCGGCCCCGAGACCCGCGATCTCCTGCTCGATCTCCTGCTCGCGGCCCGCCTCTATCTCGGCCAGCTCGGCTTCCAGCGCGCCGATGCGCGCCTCGCCCCCGTCGGGCGGTACGGCGCCCTCGGCGCTCCCGGCATCGGGCGCCGTGTCGAGCGCAGCCAGCTCGAGCTCCACCCTCTCGATCCGGCGCTGCAGCGCCTGGGCCGAGCCCGCCACCTGCTCCGCCCGCAGCTCCACGCGCTCGTGCGCCGAGCGCGCCTCGTATACCAGCCGCGCACGCGCATCGTGGCGCTCTGAGCGCTCGGACAGCGCGCGCTCGGCGGCTCCGCGCCGGTTCACCGTCTCCTGCAGCACCACCTCGATCCGCTCCCGCTCACCGCGCGCCTGCGCGACATGCGCCTCGGCCACCGCGAGCTCCCGCCGCCGGGCGCTTGAGCTGTCGCGCGCGAGCTCCAGGCGTGCCTGCAGGATCTGGCGCTCCAGGCGCTCGTGCAGCTCAGCGGCTTCGGCCTGGCGCTTGAGCGGGCGCAGGCGGGTGCGCGCCTCCCGCTCCACATCCAGCGCGCGATCGAGATTCTCCTGCGTGCGCTCGAGCTTGAGCTGTGCCCTACGCCGGCGCTTGCGGTGCTTGCCGAGGCCCGCCGCCTCCTCGATCAGCAAGCGCCGCTCGCGCGGCTTCGATGTCACGATCGCATCCACGCGGCCCTGGGAGATAACCGAGTGGGTCTCCTTGCCGAGGCCGGTGTCGGAGAGCACCTCGGTCACGTCGGTGAGCCGGCAGCGGGCGCCGTTGAGCCGGTACCCGCCCTCGCCGCTGCGATCGAGGCGACGCACGATCGAGATCTCACTCAGTGGCAGGTCCACCGTGCCGTCGGAGTTGTCGAGCACGATCTCCACCTCGGCGGAGCTGCGTGGCTGGACGCCGTGCCCGCCGCCGAAGATCACGTCCTGCATCGACTGCCCGCGCACCGCCAGCGGCGACTGCTCGCCCATCGCCCACAGCACCGCGTCGGTGACGTTGGACTTGCCAGAGCCGTTGGGCCCCACAACCACGCTCACGCCCGGGCCGAAGTCCAGGTGGGTGCGATCGGGAAACGACTTGAACCCCTTCAGCGTCAGCGACTTCAGGCGCACGCCGCATGCCTCCTCACGTCCGCTGCTCCGCTTCGGAGCGCTCCACCGCCACGCGCGCGGCCTCCTGCTCGGCGTGCTTCTTGCTGCGCCCACTGCCGCTTCCCAGCGTGCTCCCGTCCACCAGCGCCGCCACCGTGTAGGTGCGCTCGTGCGGCGGCCCCTCCTCGCCGGTCACCTCGTATGAGACCTCCGCGCCGCGGCGCGCCAGCAGCTCCTGAAGCGCCGACTTGAAGTCCACCGGATGCTCCAGCGCGCCCTCGATCTCCGGCGCGAAGGCCTCCACCACGGCCTCTCCTGTGCGCTCGTAGCCCGCGTGCAGGTAGCACGCGCCGATCACAGCCTCGATCACCGAGGCCAGAACACGCTCGGTGCCCACGAGCGCCTCCGCGCTCTCGCCGGCGCCCGCCGGCGCCGCCGCACGCAGCCGCTCCGGCAGCGCCAGGCGCTCGGCCACCGCCCGGCAGGAGACGCCGGAGACGGCCTGCGCGCGAATCTTGGTGAGCCTGCCGGCGCCGAAGCGCTCGGCCTCCAGGCGCGGGTACAGGTAGGCCGTCACCGCCAAGGCCAGCACGCTGTCGCCGAGGAACGCAAGACGCGCATAGGAGTCGCTGCGGCGCTCGCTCCAGGAGGCGTGCGTGAAGACCTGTCGCGCGAGATCCTCGGGCAGCTCGTCCAACAGCTCCGCCAGCAGCATCATCCCTCCGCATCGGCCGTCCCGTGCGCGAGCACGAAGTCCACCGCCTGACCCACCGTGAGGATCTTTGCCGCCTGCTCGTCGGACATGCTCACGCCGTAGGTGTCCTCAAGCTCCTGCACGAGCGTGTAGAGGTCGAGCGAGTCTGCCTCCAGATCCTCCTTGAAGCGTGTGCCCGCGCCGATCGCCTCGACATCGACGTCCAGCTCGTCGGCCAGATGGGCCTGGATCAGCGCGAGCACCTGCTCGCGCGTGTGCTCGCTCATCGCCCTGCGCGCACGCGCAGGCACCCGATCGCTCGGGCCTCGATGACGGGCAGCGGCCGTGCGGGCGCTGACGGAGACGATCCTCTCATCCTGTGCTCGGCAGGCTAGCGTCCGATGCGGACAGCGGTGAGCGCTTCAGCGCACCCGCCGCCTCCAGCGCCCGGTGGGTCTGGCCGACGATGTCCGCGGCGGCGCCACGCTCGGCGCGGAGGATCGCCTGCGCGAAGCCGGCGCGGGTGAAGCGACCGTGCGGCACCACCCCCAGGCGGCGCAGCCCCAACAGGTAGGCGCCACCGCTCGCCTCGGGGTCGATCTCCTCGCGCAGGCCGCCGAGCGCGCCGCGCAGCAGCAGGCCGCCGAGCTTGGCCTGCGTGGAGGACATCGCCGCGTCCCTGATAGCGCGGAGGATCGTCTGGGAGACCCCCTCCATCAGCTTCAGCGCGATGTTGCCGGTGAAGCCGTCGGTGACGACCACGTCGGCCCTGCCGCCGACGACGTCGCCGCCCTCCACGTTGCCCACGAAGTCGAACGCGTCGAGGCCGGTGGCGGCGCGCTCGCTCAGCTCGGCGTGGGCCTCGAGCACCAGCTCGCTGCCGCGCATGGCCTCCTCGCCGTTGGAGAGCAACCCCACGCGCGGGCGCTGCACGCCCATCACGGTCCGCGCGAGCGCCGCTCCCATGAACGCGAACTGCACGATGTGCTCGCGCCTGGCCTCGGCGTTGGCTCCCACGTCGAGCAAGGTCACCGGATGCCGTGGAACCGGCAGGGGGATCGCGAGCGCCGGTCGGTATATGCCGCGGGCGCGCTTGATGTTGAAGGTTCCCGCCGCCAGCGCCGCGCCGGTGCCGCCGGCGCAGACGAAGGCCGACGCGCGCCCCTCCGCGACGGCTCTGGCAGCCTGCACGATCGAGGCGGAGTGCGTGGTGCGGGCCGCCTGCGCCGGATCGGGAGCCTTGGCGATCGACACCGGGGCGTCCACCACCTCGACGCCGGGCGGGAGCTCTCCCAGCTCTCGCGCGGGCCCGAACAGGATCACGCGCGCGCCCTGAGCCGCCGCGAGCGCCGCCCCGGCGGCCACCTCGGCGGGGCCGAGATCGGCGCCGTTGCAGTCCACGGCCACCACCGGCCGCTGCGCGTCATCGGGGGCGTACGGCGACGGGGACGGCGAAGCGCCTGTCCTCACTGCCCGCTAGTCGTGGTCGTGATCGTGGTCGTGATCGCCGTGAGCTCCCGGCGTGACGACCTCGCGGCCAGCGTAGGTGCCGCACACCGGGCAGACCCGGTGGGGCCGGCGCGGGCTGTGGCACTGCGGGCAGGCGTTGACGGCGGGCGTACCGATCTTGTGCTGCGCGCGCCGCTTGGCGGTGCGACTGTGCGACTGCTTTTTCTTGGGGACGGCCATAGCGTCCAGAAGCCTACCAGCCTCGCCTCCGCGCCCCCGGGGGCAGTTAGAGCTCGAGCTCTCCGAGCTTGGCCCAGCGCGGGTCGGGCGCCGGCTCATGAGCGTGATCGGGACCGGCCTCGGCCAGGTCGGCGGCACACACGGGGCACAGCCCTGGGCAGTCCTCGCGGCAGAGCACCTTGACGGGCATCGCCAGCGCGAAGGCGTCGTGGACCCAGGCGCTCAGGTCGAGCGTCTCGTCGTGGACGTAGGGACTCTCGAGCTCCTCCGCGCCGTCAGAGCCACGCTCGATCGGCCGGTCCACCTCGCGCGCCTCGACCTCCACGCTCGGCGCGGCCGCCTTCAGGCAGCGCATGCAGGGCCCCGCCACCGCCGCGGTGAAGCGCACACGCAGCGAGTAGCCGCCCCCGACCATGCGCGAGACATCCAGCAGCACGGGAACGCGCTCGGGGCTCGCTTGGTAGCGCTCGCTGCCGAGCGTCAGCGGCCCGATGCCCACCTCGAGCTCCAGGCGCCGGCCCTCGCCCGGGCTGAGGCGCAGGCTCGCAAGGTCCAAGTCGTCGGCGCGCTGGGGCATCGACTCCAGGCTAGCGAGCCCCAGCGTGTCGCTAGGGGTGCGTGGAGAGCTCGCGCTTGACGATCTTGCCGGTGGCGTTGCGCGGCAGCTCCGCCAGGAACACGACCTCGCGCGGCACCTTGTAGCGGGCGAGGTTCTCCCGTACGTAGCCCTTGACTTCGTCCTCGCTCAGCCCGGCTCCGTTGCGCCTGACGACATAGGCCCGCAAGCGCTGCCCGAACTCGTCGTCTGGCACGCCCACCACCGCCGCCTCCTCGATCTGCTCGTGGTCTGAGAGCAGATCCTCGACCTCGCGCGGGAACACGTTCTCGCCGCCGCTGACGATCATTTCGTCGTCGCGTCCGTCCACGAACAGCCGCCCACCCGCGTCGAAGCGGCCCACGTCGCCGGTGCTCATGAGCCCGCCCACGATCTCCTTGCCGCCGCCGCCGGTGTACCCCTCGAACATCATCTCGTTGGCCACGAAGATCCGTCCGCCCTCGCCGGGGGCGACCTCGCGCCCCTGCTCGTCAAGCAGCTTGACCACCGTGCCGATCGGGGGGCGGCCGGCGGTGCCGGGCGCCGCACGCAGGTCCTCAGGCGTGGCGATCGTCGCCCACGCCACCTCGGTGGAGCCGTAGAGGTTGTAGAGGACCTCGCCGAAGGCGTCCATCGCGCGGGTGGCGAGCTCGCCCGGGAGCGCCGAGCCGCTGAGCGCGATCACCTCCAGCGAGCTCACGTCGTAGCGGGCGATGGTCTGCTCACCGAGCTCGAGTATCCGCTGCAGCATCACGGGCACCAGCACCAGCGCGCTCGCCCTGTGGTGAGCCACCGCCCGCAGCGTGTCCTCCGGGTCGAACCTGCGCCGCAGCACCAGCGTGGAGGCGAGCGGCAGCGCAAGCGTGAAGTGAGCGAAGCCCCAGGAGTGGAACATAGGCGCGGCGATCACCGTGGTGCCCCGCGCCCTCAACGGGATCTTCGAGAACAGCGCGGCCACGGGCTCGAGCGAGTCCGGCTGCTTGCGCGTGGCGCCCTTCGGCGTACCGGTGGTGCCGGAGGTGAGGATCACCACCCTCCCCCGCTCGAGCGGAGGCTCAAGCTCGGAGTCATCGCTCGCGGCGATCAGGTCCTCGAGCAGCGGGTCGGCCGTGGCGGCGCCGGGATCGCTCCAGGCGACGAAGCCCATGCGCCCCTGCGCGCCGGCGCGAGCCAGCTCCGCAAACTCCTGGTCGTAGACAACCGCAACCGGGCTCTCGCGCTGGAGCACGTCGGCGATCTGCGGCGCGGCGAAGGCCGTGTTCAGATACAGCGCGCTCGCGCCGAGCTTCGCGCAGGCAACCGTGGTCTCGATGAAGGCGCGGTGGTTACGCGCCATGATCGCCACGCCGTCCTGTTCGCGCACGCCTGCGCCGGCCAGCGCGCGGGCGAGCGCGTTCGTCCGCCTGTGAACCTGCGCGAAGGTCAGCGTGCCGCGCTCGTCCACGATCGCCGCACGATCGGGATAGCGAGCCGCAGCGCCCATGTAGGCGGCCGCCGGCGTGGGCCCCCAGCGGCGTAGCGCGGCCAGCGAGCGCAGCGTCCTGTCGGGACGCGACGGGGCGAACATCCCCGTCCCCAGCAGCGTCCTTGCCACTTGCAGCTTGTACCTCGCGCGGTCGGTGTTCACGCGGTGACCCTACCCAAAAGCGACTGCGTCGAGACGCCGGGCGGGCGCCGCGCAGGCCTTGGCCGGTGCGCCCGCGCCACGACGCCCCCGACGAGCGCGCTCCGGGCTAGCTGACCTCGGCCGGCTCGTCCTTGCCCTGCAGGCGCTCGCGGCCGCGCTGCACGGCCGCGATGAACTTCGAGAGGTTCACCTCTAGCGTGTTGAGGATCTCATCCGCGTAGTCCTCTGCGCCGAGCCTGATCTCGCGCTCGCGCGCACGAGCGTCCTCGACGATGTCCTCGGCCGCGCGCTCGGCCTGCTTGGTGACCTCCTCCTCGCCGACCAGCCGCTCCTGGCGCTCGCGGGCGTCCTTGATGATCCGCTCGGCCTCCTTCTTGGCCTCCGCGAGCATCTCCTGGCGCTCCTTGACGATCCACCGGGCCTGCTTGATCTCCTCCGGGATCGTCGCGCGCATCTGGTCGAGGATGTCGTAGATCTCCTCCTTGTCCACGCGCACCGAATCGCTCAGGGGGATGGTCTTGGCGTTGTGCACCAAGTCGTCGAGCTTGTCTATGAGTACGAGGACATCCATCTAAGGTCTACCTCCGTGGGTCATCCAGCCCACGCTATGACAACAAAGTTCGGCATCCGGCCTCACATCCTTTCGTCAGCGTCTCAGCTCTTCCTGCAAGCGCCTTGCCACCTCGTCCGGCACGAGATCGTCGATCCGACCGCCGAACGTGGCCAGCTCCTTGACGCCGCTGGATGAGAGAAAACTGTACTGCGGGCTGGCCATCAGGTAGACCGACTCGATCTCCGGGTCCTGCCGGCGGTTGAGCTGGTTCATCTCTAGCTCGTACTCGAAATCGGAGATCGCGCGCAGCCCCTTGACGATCGCCTTGGCTCCGACGCTCCTGGCGAAGTCCACCACCAGCGTGGAGAAGGGCTCGGCGCGAACGCCGTCGAGACCCGCGATGGCGCGCTCGATGAAGCCCACGCGATCCTCGATCCCGAACAGCGCGCCGCTCTTGCGCACCGAGCGGTTGACCACCGCCACAACCACCTCGTCGTAGAGGTTGGCCGCGCGACGGATCACGTCCAAGTGACCGTTGGTCACGGGGTCGTAGGTTCCGGGGCATACCGCTATCGATCTGTCTGAGCTCATTGGTGCCGGTGGATTGTGATGGAAGTGTCGCCGTAGCGCTTTTCCCGCTCGAGCGCCCCCTGCAGACGGAGCGGCGCGCGCCGGTCGCTCTCCACGACCATGCGTGCGCCGGGAGCCAGCAGCGCCGGCAGGGCCGCCGACAGCTGCGGGCCCCACTCGTGCGCCTGGCTGTAGGGAGGGTCGATGAAGATCAGATCGTATGTCTCCTGGGCCTCTCGCGCGCTGCGCAGGGCCCTGAGCGCCTCTGCCCGCCTCACGTGGGCGACCGGCTCGGAGAGCCCGAGCGCGTGCAGGTTCTCGCGCAGCACGCGCACCGCCGCCTGGTCGCGCTCCACGAAGACCGCGCGCTCGGCGCCGCGCGAGAGCGCCTCGATGCCGAGCGCGCCGCTGCCCGCAAACAGGTCCAGCACGCGCGCGCCCGCCACCTCTCCGAGCATCGCAAACAGCGCCTCGCGCACGCGGTCGGAGGTGGGCCGGGTGAGTCGTCCCGCAGGGGCCTTCAGCCGTCTGCCGCCAAGGCTTCCCGCGATCACCCGCATGCCCGCACCGTAGCGGCGCCCACATGGGAGCAACCACCTAAGCGGGGATCGGGAGCAGCGCCTCCGCGCCCACGCTGCCCTCGAGCGCCGCTCCGAGCAGCGCGTGCTCAGGTGCGAGGAGCTCGGGATCGGCGGCCACGATCCGCTCCGCGCGAGCGCGCGCCAGCTCCAGCAGTTCGGCGTCCTCGGGCAGGCTCGCCACGCGGAAGCTCCCGACCCCCGACTGGCGCGTCCCCACGAGCTCGCCCTCCTTGCGCAGCTGCAGATCTATCTCGGCCAGCTTGAAACCGTCCGCGTGGGCCACGAGCGCGCGCAGCCGCGCCGAGCCGGCTGCGCTCGGGGGACCGGCGAGGAAGCAGTGCGAGCGGTGCTCGCCGCGACCCACCCGCCCCCGCAGCTGGTGCAGCTGGGAGATGCCGAAGCGCTCGGCGTTCTCGATCAGCATCACGGTGGCGTTGGGCACGTCGATGCCGACCTCGATAACGGTCGTGGCCACCAGCACCTGGGCGCCGCCTGAGGCGAACGCAGCCATCGCCTCCTGCTTCTCGCGCGGGCGCATGCCTCCGTGGAGCAGCGCCAGCTCGTGGCCGCGCAGCTCGCCCTCGCGCAGGCGCACGAGCTCCGCGGTGGCAGCCTTGACGTCGTGCTCGGAGCGCGGCTGGGCGACCGCGCCCGGCTGCGCGTCCGCGGGCGCCACCTCCGCCTCCTCCACCAGCGGGCAGACGACGTAGGCCTGACGGCCGGCGGCCAGCTCGGCGCGCAGCCGCTCATACGCGCGCTCGCGCGCAGCCTCACCGGCAGCCATGCGCGTCTCGATGGGCTGGCGTCCGCGTGGCAGCTCGCGCAGGATGGTGGTGTCGAGGTCGCCATAGTTGGCGAGCGCAAGCGTCCTGGGGATCGGCGTGGCGGTCATGTGCAGGGTGTGCGGCATCCGGCCGGGCTCCTGCTCCACGAGCGCCGCGCGCTGGCGCACCCCGAAGCGATGTTGCTCGTCGATCACCGCCACGGCCAGCGAGACGAAGCGCACGTCCGGCTCGATCAACGCGTGCGTGCCGACAACGAGGGGGAGCTCGCCGCTGGCCAGCTTCCCCAGGATGTCGCGGCGCCGCGCCGCCGGGGTGGAGCCCGTGAGCAGCGCGCTGGCCACGGACTCTGAGCCGAGCAGGCGCTGGACCGTGGCGAA
>Ga0210403_10000566_pt1 | contig 38167 bp, 27 predicted proteins | sample IncBWC19MmetaG_FD_150863 | JGI IMG/M metagenome (GOLD analysis project Ga0210403, IMG submission 150863) | Forest soil microbial communities from Barre Woods Harvard Forest LTER site, Petersham, Massachusetts, United States - Inc-BW-C-19-M | ecosystem: Environmental > Terrestrial > Soil >...
GCGGCGGGGCATTTCTACATCACTAACGAGGATGGCCATACGTTCGTGCTGGCCAAGGGCGGGGAATACAAGCTGCTCGGCGAAAACGATCTGGGAGAAACCGTGATGGCTACCGCGGCGATATCGGGCGATGTGCTGTATCTGCGCGGGCGCAAGCATCTGTTTGCGATCGGAGTGAAGTAAAAACATTTCACGCAAAGACGCAAAGACGCAAAGACGCAAAGACGCAAAAGATTAGGATTCGACTTTGCCGAACTTCGAGAGTGCGTCGCGGATTTTCGACGCGTCGCCTACGGCAACGATGTGGGCCTGCTCCGGCTGATAATATTTCCTCGCGACGGCTTGGATCTCGGCGGCCGTTAACGCGCCGGTGCGCGCCGGCGAGTGCTCCCAGTAATCCGCAGAAAATCCATAGCGATAGCGGGTATAGGAGTAGTTGATCACGTCGGAAGGCTGTTCCAATGTGAGAGCAAAACGTCCGATGGCGGCGCTCTTAGCTTCTTCCAATTCCTGTGACGGAACCGGCTCCTCGCAAAGGCGGCGGAGTTCGGCGAAGATCGAGGTGAGCGCCGCGGCCGTGGCCTCGGTTCGCATGGTCGCGCGAATCTGCCAATTTCCCGTGAAGCGCGCCGTTGCCATCGTGCTGCGCGCGGTCAACACCTGACCGCTCGCTTCCAGCTTCTCCACGCGGGAATTTCCACCGGCACCGAGCACCCGGTTTGCAATCGTGGTTGCGTCGTAGTCCGGACTTCCGCGCGGGAACAGGAGGTTGCCGATGGCAAGACGTGTCTGGGCGGCGCCGGGCCGGTCGATCACAAGAATCCGGCGCTGCGCCTGTCGCTGCGGCTCGGGAGGAAGCGAAAATCTCGGCGCTGGTGTTTTCCAGGTGCTCAGTAGTTTCTCGGCAGCCGACGACACGGCCGAGGTTCGCACTCGTCCGATTACCGTGAGCACTGTGTTCGCGGGAGCGTACCGCTCGCGATGCCAGGAGGCTGCCATTTCCGGCGTCAGCGCGGCCAACTCTTCTGCCGTTGCCGAACCGGCCCCAGCCGGATGCGATCCGTAGATCACTCGGTTCAGCGCATAGTCCGCGACTGTCTCAGGCCGCGCGGCATCCATTCGGAGATTTACGCCCCGCCGCTCCCGCCGGCCGTTAAACTCGTCCACCGCGAACGTTGGATTCTGGAGTAGGTCGGCCGTCAGGGCCAGCCAATCGTAAAATCGCGCGCTGAGGCCGGAGGCGTCGACAGTCGCAGTCTCGCGCCGTAGGTCAAGACCGGCATCAAGTGTCGCGCCGAGCCGGGCCGCTTCCTGGGCGATCTGTTGCCCGCTCCGGTGCTTGGATCCTTCCAGCAGCATGGAAGCCGTGATGTAGGCCAGTCCCGGATGCGGCTCATAAAGGGATCCGGCGCCGTCGATCTGAAAGCGAACCCACGCGAGCGGCAGCCGGTTTTCCTCCATGGCGATCAGCGTCAATCCATTGGAAAGCTGGATCGGGGTTGCCTGCGGAAGCTTTATATTCAGCGGCTCATGCGACACCGGCACGCGATTCTTGCGCTCCGCGGCAACCGCGCTGGCAGCCAGCGCAAGCATGCTTCGGCGCGTCATTTGGATGCTCCCGGATTTACCACCATCACTGCTTTGTTCGCGGTGAGATATTGTTTGGCGACCCGGCGAAGTTCATCGCTGGTGAGCCGCTTCTCGCCGTCCTCCCATCCGTTGATCGCTTCCGGGTCCGCGCCGAAGCTCATCATTTGGCCCAGCGCGATCGCCCGCGAAGTGCTGGTGACGAACTCCATCGCGCGCGTGCGGAGGCCGTTCATGCGAATCCGCTCCATCTCGTCCTCGGGAACTCCCTCGCGAATAACTCGATCGATCTCCTGAAGCGCCATCTTTTCGAGTTGGCCCAGATCCTTTCCCGGTACGGCGATCAACGCGATCCAGAAATAATTCGGTCCGCCCGAGGTTCCCAGGTTCCCTTCCACGGCGCTGGCGATTCCCGCCCCATGCCCTAGGCTTACGGGAAAGCGCGATGCCTCGGTGCCCACCAGCAGGTCCAGTAATGCCTTGAGCGCGAACCAATCTTTAGGATTCTGAGTAGACGCCACGGGCCAGCACAACAGAACCACGGGAACTTTCGCGCTCGGATCTGTGGAAGTTTCGCGGCGCCCGGCAATTTGCTGCGGTTCGCTGGCGTCGACGGGCGGTGGTAGAGCCGTTGTCGGGATATTTTCGAAGTAGTGCCGTATCCGTTCGCGCGCCGTGGCCGGATCGAAATCCCCCACCAGGATCAGCGACGCATTCGACGGCATGTAGTACTGCTTATAGAATTGCCTCGCGTCGTCGATGGTGATGGCGTCAATTTCTTCCGGAGGGCCGGCAAAGGACCGCTGGTTGACCACATTCGAAAACGTAAGCTCCATGATCCTTCGAAGCGCCCGCCCATAGGGACGGTTTACATTCTCCGCGTATTGTTCCTTGACGAAGCTGCGCACCGCGTCCATACCGGCCGGCGTGATTTCAAGCGATCGCATGCGGTCGGCTTCCATGAACAGAGCCGTTTCGAGCTGGCTGGCAGGAAGGGTGTCGGCAAAATGCGACGAATCCGGATAGATGCCGTAGGTGTGATTTCCGCCGAGCTGCGAGATGAGGCTTTCCTCTTCGCCGGCGGCCACGTTTGCCGATCCCTGCTGCATCAGATGCGCGACCATGATGGCTAGTCCGGATCGTCCCACCGGATCGCGGCGCGACCCCGCCTTATAGGACGCCAGGAAAGTGAAAACTGGAGCGCTGTGATCCACCGAGAGGACCACCGGCAGTCCGTTGGCGAGCGTGAACCGCTCGATGGGAAAGCGCAACGAGTCAGACTGCGGCCGCAGAATCCAGAACGTTATGGCGGACGATACAATCACCAGGGCGGCTGCGCCTATCCACCATGGCCGCTTCGAGCGCGGCGCACGTTTGGTTTGCGACGCCTCTTGGTTCAAGGCGCGCAACAGATCGTCGACTGACTGAAACCTTTGCGCGGGATCTTTTTCCAGACAACGAAGGATCGCCTTCTCGACGTAGCCGGGCAGCTCCCGCGCGATCCGGCTCGGTGCGGGCGGACGTTCTCGAATCTGCTTCAACGCCACCGACACGGGAGTCTCGCCGCTGAACGCCGTTGCACCCGTGAACACTTCATACAGAATCAGACCCAGCGCGTAGATGTCGGTGCGCTGATCGGTCGGCTTGCCTTCGGCTTGTTCGGGCGCCATGTAGGCGGGTGTTCCGATAATCGCTCCAGTGGTGGTTACACCCGCGGCGTAGGATTTTGAAATCCCAAAGTCCATCACTTTGACTTCGCCCGAAGGCTTGATCATGGTGTTTTCGGGTTTGAGATCGCGATGAACAATGGATTGATTGTGCGCCTCGCCGACGCCCGCGATCAGTTGGCGCGCGATGTCCAGGCCGCGCTCGAGCGGGAGCTTGCCTTCACGCTGGAGCAGCGCGCGCAGGCTCTCGCCTTCCACGTACTCCATGGAGACGTAAACCGAATCGCCGGCTCGGTGAAATTCATGAATGCGAGCAACGTTTCGATGACTGATTTTGCGCGAGAGCCGCACTTCATTCCGGAAGCGTTCGAGAATCTGGGCGTCGCCGGCAATCTCCGGCTTCAGGAATTTCAGCGCGACCACTTCGTTGGTTTCGCGATCGCGCGCCTGATAGACGATGCCCATGCCGCCGCGGCCCAGCTCACCCATCAGTTCGTAACGTTCCGGCAGTGCCAGAGGACCCGTGAACGGCTTCATCTCCACGGTCTCCGCCATGGGCTGGGGTTTGGGTTGTGATTTCGGCTGATCTTCCCCGGTAGACACTTGCGGAAAATTATATCAACTCCCAAATCATCTAATGTAGTAGCGAGGAGATTATGATTCCTTCCACACGTGTCGAAAGTCCGATGAAGGAGCTGGCGCGGCTGGGGCAGTCGGTCTGGCTCGATTACATCCGTCGCAACCTGATTACCAGCGGCGAATTGAAGCGCCTGGTCGATGACGGATTGGGTGGTGTGACATCGAATCCCGCGATATTCGAGAAAGCCATCACCGGCAGCGACGACTATGCCGACATCCTGACAGGGGACAACAAAGACGTCGACGCGACCACCCTCTACGAGCGCCTGGCGATTCGCGACATTCAGGACGCGGCCGATGTTCTGCGCCCGGTATACGATCGCACCAACGGTCGCGACGGTTACGTGAGTCTTGAAGTGTCGCCCTATAAGGCCAATGAGACCAAAGCCACCATCGAGGAGGCGCGGCGCTTGTGGAAGGCGGTGAATCGCCGCAACCTGATGGTGAAAATTCCCGGCACGGCCGCGGGGATTCCGGCGATCGAGCAGGCCATCGGCGAAGGCATCAACATCAACGTGACGCTGCTGTTTTCGCAGGATATGTACGAAGCGGTCGCGCTGGCGTACATTCGCGGATTGCAGAAAGCGGCGAATCCCGCGGGTATCGCCAGCGTGGCCAGCTTCTTCGTGAGCCGCATCGACTCGCTGGTGGATTCTAAGATTGACGAGAAACTCAAAACGGCGACTGCGGATCAGAAGTCCCGCTTGGAATCCCTGCACGGGCGCGTGGCTATCGCCAACGCGAAGCTCGCCTATGAACGCTACAAGAAAGTTTTTTCGGGCGCGGCCTGGGATGCTCTCGCCAAGCGCGGCGCGAACACCCAGCGCGTGCTGTGGGCCAGCACGTCGACCAAGAATCCGAAGTATCGCGACGTGATGTATATCGAGGAGCTGATCGGCGCCAACACTGTGAATACGGTTCCGCCGGCGACACTGGAAGCCTTCCGCGATCATGGCGAAGTGCGGCCGTCGCTCGAACAGGATCTGGATGGCGCCCGCCGAGTCATGGCGGATCTGGAAACCGCCGGCATTTCGATGAAAGATGTGACGGACACGCTGCTGGTGCAGGCTGTAAAGCTGTTCGTCGAGCCGTTCGATAAGCTGCTGAATACCATCGATTCGAAATGCAAGCTGCCGGTGGGTCCGGTGAATCCGATGACCTATTCGATCGGCGCGGCGCATCAAACCGCGGTGCAAACGGCGATCGACGAGTGGACCATTGCTGGGAAGGTCCGGCGCTTGTGGTCGCGAGACGCTTCGCTGTGGACCGGTAGCGACGAAGCCAAATGGCTCGGATGGCTGGGGATTACGGAAGATCAATTGGCGCATCGTGAACGGTTCGATCAGTTTGCGCAAGACGTGAAGGCGGCGGGGTTCAAGCATGTGCTGTTGCTCGGTATGGGCGGGTCGAGCCTGTGTCCGGAAGTGCTTCGGCTCTCGTTCGGAATCACGAGTGGATTTCCCGAGCTGCACGTGCTGGATTCCACGGACCCGGAGCAGATCCGGGCGATCGAGAGCAAAATCGACTTGAAGAAAACGCTGTTCATTGTTTCCAGCAAATCCGGATCGACGCTGGAGCCGAACATTTTCAAACAGTATTTCTTCGAACGCGCCGGCCGCGACGGGAGCCGGTTCATCGCGATCACCGATCCGGGCTCGAAGATGCAGCAGGTCGCGGAGCAGGACCATTTTCGAAAAATCTTTTTCGGCGATGCTTCGATTGGCGGACGCTACTCGGCGCTTTCCGATTTCGGCATGATTCCGGCGGCTGCAATGGGAATCGATGCGCCTCGGTTTCTGGATCAGGCCGACGCGATGGCGCTCGCGTGTTCGCATTGCGTCGGTGTAGAAAAAAATCCTGGCGTGCTGCTGGGGATCCTGCTGGGGACGCTGGCCAAGGCTGGGCGCGACAAGCTGACCATCGTGGCGTCGCCGGGGATTCTCGATCTGGGCGCGTGGCTCGAACAACTGGTTGCCGAATCGACCGGCAAGGACGGGAAGGGAATTATTCCTGTGGATCGTGAAGCGCTGGGCGCGCCGTCGGTCTACGGGAACGATCGCGTGTTCGCCTACGCGCGGCTGGAACAGGGCGCTGGCGTAGATGCGGAACAGGATCGCGCAATGGACGCGCTCGCGGCAGCCGGGCATCCCGTGATTCGTATCGCCGTTCGCGACGCCGGCGAGCTCGGCCAGGAGTTTTTCCGCTGGGAGATCGCGACCGCCGTAGCCGGATCGATCCTGGGGATCAACGCCTTCAATCAGCCCGACGTGGAGGCCAGTAAGATCGCCACGCGCAAGTTGACCGAAGAATACGAGAAGACCGGCTCGCTCCCCAAGGAATCGCCCGCGCTCGAAGATGGCGGGATCAAAGTATTCGGCAAGGTGACGGGAGCGACCCTGGTGGACGCGTTGCGGTCGCACCTCGGCACATTGAAGCCCGGTGACTACTTCGCATTGTTGGCCTACGTTCAGATGAACAGTGCCCATGAGAACGCACTACAGGGCATGCGCATGCGCGTTCGAAATACCAAGCATGTCGCAACCTGCCTGGGATTCGGTCCACGATTTCTGCACTCGACTGGACAAGCCTACAAAGGCGGTCCCAACTCCGGCGTATTCCTGCAAATCACTGCCGACGATGCGCAGGATCTTCCCGTTCCCGGCCAGAAGTATACTTTCGGCGTCGTGAAAGCCGCGCAGGCTCGCGGCGATCTGGAAGTTTTGAAAGAACGCGGCCGGCGCGCGCTGCGGATTCACCTCGGCTCGGACGTCGACGCGGGGCTCGCAAAACTGGCTTCAGCGCTGGAGCGCGCGTTACAATAACGGAAGCGCACAGGCGCAGCCATTGTGCGCGATTCAAGGTATGGGCCGGTAGCTCAGTTGGTAGAGCATCGCACTTTTAATGCGGTGGTCGCGGGTTCGAGTCCCGCCCGGCTCACCATGTTCCTAAAGCGTTCCCGCTCGGTGTAATTTGTACCGGCGGAACCCCGACGCACGAAACGAATCGTCGCGATCAAACCAGGTCAAATAGCAGGATCTCGCTGGAGTCCGCATTTCCGCTCAACGTCAAGTGCGCCTCGCCGCCTACGGCGCCCGCATCTCCAGTATGTAAGGCCACGCCGTTCACGACCACTTCTCCACGAACAACGTGTACCCAACCGGCGCGGTTCGAATCGAGAGTGTAAGGAATCTCGACATCCTTTGCGAGCTCCGCTACGAATACGTGAGCGTCTTGATTGATTCGAGCGGCGCCGTCGCCGCCTGCCGGGCCTGCCAATCGCTTCAGCCTGTTTTTCTTCTCCTCCGGATCGAAGCGTATCTGTTCGTAACTCGGTAGCGTCCCGGTCGCCGCGGGTTCGATCCAGATTTGGAAGAAATGCACCCGCTCGCTGCCGGACGGATTGAACTCGCTGTGCATGATGCCCGTCCCGGCGGACATGCGCTGAATTTCATTCGGCCCCAAAGCTTGTTGATGCCCCATGCTGTCCTTATGGGCTAGCGTGCCCTCCAGGACGTACGTGAGAATCTCCATGTCACGATGGCCGTGCGTCCCAAATCCCTTGCCGGGATCGACGCGATCTTCATTGATCACGCGCAGGCTCCGGAAGCCCATGCACTTCGAGTCATAAAAATCGGCAAACGAAAATGTGTGATAGGTATCGAGCCAGCCATGATTGGCGTGGCCTCTTTCGTCATTTCTGCGAACCTGTATCATTTGAAAAGTTCCTTCTGTTGGCGGGCTCCCGCGCCGGCTGCCGCCGCAAATAGACCTAATTTCTTGAGAAGAGCGTGAAGCTGGCGCTTTTCGCTCGGGTTCAAAACCGCCATGGCTGATTCGAGCTCCGCGGCATGGCGGCGGAAGGCCGTTTGCACCACCCGCCTTCCTTCCACCGTCAGCTCGAGAACTTTAGCTCGTCTGTCGATGGGAGCCGGACCACGTTTTATGAGACCCTTTCTCTCCAGGCGATCGACGGCGGCCGTCATCGACCCGCTGGCCAGCAGCACCTTGCCTTGGATCTCCGTGATGGTCAGCGGCCCCTTATGCAAAAGAGCTTCGAGGGCCGCGAAATCCGAGAGGCCCAGTCCGGCTTCCTCGATGCTATGCTCTGCGATTTGAATGACCGCTCGATGGCATCTAACCAGAACCAGCCACAAGTGCGGCGCATCCATGTGAATTTTGGCGCTGGGAACCCTAGCGCTCATGAATGAGCCAGACGTTGCTCCGCCACTGGCGAAGCCGTCGCGATCGCGCGATCGACTGAAAACGCGCCTGCCCCGCGGATCATCAGGAATGCGGTCACGGCCAGCGCCAGCAGGTGATATTCGTAGCCCTCGCCTTTCTGCGTCCCGGTCCAATTCATGAAGAACCCGAAGGCGCTATGCACCGTCGCAATCGCGACCACCATATTGACCGCGATCCCGAAGGCGGCGATTCGAGTGAGGAATCCTAGAATCAATCCCACGCCGCCGAAAAACTCGGCCGCGATGGCTAGGAAGGCGAACAGTGCCGGAATGTGCATCGTCCCCGTAAAGAAGCCCATGGTTCCAGAGAAGCCGTAGCCTCCGAACCACCCCAACATTTTCTGCGCGCCATGCGCGAAGAAGACAATTCCCAGCACCAGCCTTAAAACGGCTGTCGCGGTGTTGTCGTCCGTGGAAATCAGTTTGCGAATCATCTTACCTTCAGTCTCCTTTTGAGAAAACGGTTGCCCAGCCGGCCCTTGGACCAACTGCCTCTGGTTTATGAGATGCAATACCCTTACCTAAGGATTCTTTATATCGAGATATCTCGCTCCGGGAGCCCAACCGCCGGGAATAAAACGCCCGATCGAATCGTCGTCATGGTGGGACGCACCTTGTGCTGACGCTCAAGTAAGGAATCGCGCCCACGCGGTTGAATCCCTGGATCAATATGCTCAATAGTTCCGCAAGCCTTTGGCTGGGCGTCACCTTCGTGCTGATCGGCGCGATCAATGTCTGGCTCATTCTACAGGCGTCCGCACGGGTGAAGGACGCGAAAGCCAGCACGCAGCTCGTCGCCGCGCATCGGATTGGTGGGTATCTCTTCATCGCCCTGTTCTGCGTCATGGGATATTTCATGATTGCCCGCTTGGGCGATGCCGCTGGGGCCGGTGCGTCCGCCAGCATGGTTCACATGACCTTGGCGATGGTGCTGAGTCCGCTGCTTTTCGTGAAGGTTCTGGTCGCCCGGTATTACAAGAGCTACTATTCCTTCCTCATGCCGATCGGACTCGTCATCTTCGTGCTGGCGTTCGTTCTGATCGGGATTACGGCGGGTCCAGCGCTCGCTCATCATGCCAGAATGCAAACCGTCTCTCTTGAAACGATCGACCTGCCGCCGGCGAATATCGATATCAACACGGCGGCTGCCACCATGGAGAAGCGCTGCTCCAAATGCCACAACCTGGATCGCGTGGAAGGGGCTCGAAAGGACGCGCGAGGTTGGTTGGCGACCGTGAGCCGTATGCGGGCGCTGCCGAATTCCGGAATCTCTGGCGAAGATGCCCGGATCATCGTTTCCTATCTGGCGTCGCAGATGGCGCCGAAAGGTCCGGTGGCCGCGGCGAACCTTGAAGTTGGTAGAGCTCTGGTCGACCAGCGTTGCGGACGTTGCCATAGCCTTGATCGGGTCTATAAGACTGCGGAAACACCCGAGGAGTGGCGCGCCACCGTCGCCCGCATGGTCGAGTTTGCCGACGGCAGCGGCAATGCCTTTCACCCCGGCGAAGACCAGCAAATCGTCGCTTACCTTGCCGCGACGCAAACGCCCGACGCCGTTCGTCAACGCAAAGCCGCATCGTCCGCCGACGCGGATACGTTGGCTCCAGTGGCCGTTGCCACGCCGGATCAGCCTGTGCCACCGAGCCGATATGACGCAACCATGATCGGTTTCATCTCGTTCGTGTGCTTGGGCGCACTGACTATGATGCTGCGGCGGCCTGCCAGAGTGCCTATCAACACGAATGCGAAGCCGGACCAACCGACTCCGGCGGGACCAGTCCGCATGCCCAGCCCGATTCCGGGCGGCCCGCTGATCCTACGACTGGCACACATCCAGCAGCAGACCCCGGACGCCAAAACCCTGCGTTTCATCGTCGACGATGGACGAAAACTCGACGCGCGTCCCGGGCAGTTTCTCACCTTCGCGTTTCTCTTCGATGGAAAGAAAGTCGTCCGGTCCTATTCCATCTGTTCCTCGCCCGCGCGGACCGGTTACCTCGAGATCACGCCTAAACGAGTCATCGACGGCTGCGTCTCGGTGTTCTTGAACGATCGCGCTTCGGTTGGAATGACGGTCGAGGCGAGTGGTCCCTTCGGACATTTCTGCCTGGACACGGGCAAACACCGCAACGTTGTCCTACTGGCGGCTGGCAGCGGGATTACTCCCATGGTGGCGATGCTCCGCTACCTCGACGACCTGTGCCTGGACATCAACGTAACCCTGCTGTACTTCGTTCGCACCGTCAGCGACATCATTTTCGAGAGCGAGTTAGAGCAATTGCGATCCCGGCTGAAGAATTTTCGGTACGATGTCACGCTGTCGCAACCTCACCCGGAGTGGCTTGGTCCACGCGGACATGTGAGCCGTGAATTTATCGTGACGATGGTCCAAGACCTCGCCTCGCCGGAATTCTTTCTGTGCGGTCCGCCTCCGTTCATGGACGCCAGCCGCACGATCCTCACCGGCCTGGGAGTAAAGCCGGAGCGGATAAAGCAGGAGAGTTTCGGCGGCACGGCTCCGAAGAGCGTTCAGCCTGTTTCAGCCGCGCCCGAAACGGACGTGACGATCGAGTTCGCCCGATCGGGCAAGACCTGCGCTGTCCGCAGCGGCCAAACTGTGTTGGAGGCTGCCGAAGAACACGGAGTCGCCATCCCGTCGTCCTGCAGGCAGGGGCAGTGCGGGACCTGCAAGACGAAACTCTTGCAAGGCACGGTGCGCATGGACGCGGAAGAAGGACTCGATCCCGATTCGAGGGCGCAAGGATTCGTACTGACGTGCGTGGGCCACGCGGACGGCTTCGTGAAGCTAGATGCCTGACGATCAGAACGGCCCAGGCCGTTTTCAAGGAAGGCCCGTAGGCATTTTCAAGGTGCACGTTCCTGGGCCAGCGGGCGCCTTCCGCGATCCATTTCCGGATAGTCTCCAGTTCCTCCGATGACAACTTGTTTGGACCGGGCGGCATAATTCCGCTTTTTGCGGCGAGATACAGCGTACTGTCTTCCGGCTTCTTCGGAACGATGGCGCGCATGGCTCGATCCTGGCGGTCCAGGCGGAGGTTCTTGGCAGCCCGCTCATCGCCGTGGCAGCGCACACAATGTTTCTCAAGGATCGGCTTCACCTGGCGGACGAAATCTACTTTGGCGAACGCCGGCACGGCGAGCAACAACAGCGTCAGACGCATTCGCTCTATTTTGCTTGAAACGGATCGATGCCGCCGGCGATCTCCTGGGGATGACACAGGTCGTATTGCGAGACTTCGACGGATCCGAGACCATCGTCCCGCGCGAACTTCCGCTGCCCGAGGTGATCCATACCAGCGAAACCGATCCGGAAAGCGACGTGCTGGTCACGCGGCACTACCTGAAAACCCAGGACGTAGATACCGAGGGAAGGCCGGTGTACGCCCAAAGTAATCTCTAAGAAGAAAAGGGGCCGGGTTTTGCCCCGGCCCCATCCAGACTACCGAAGTAGTTGTGTTTAGAAGTGGACGCGCAGTCCAAACTCCAGCCAGCGCGCCTGCGCACCGTTTCCAGTCTGGAACTGGCCCGTGACGACGCCGAATGTACTGGGCGTCGCGAGGCTGGTGCTCGGATCGGCCGGCGTGAAGTGATTGAATATGTTCACGAACTGAATGGTCAAAGTTGCACCAATCCGTTCCGTGGCCCTGAACTCCTTCGACAACGTGGCGTCCAGGTTCCAGAACGGAAAACCGCGGAGGAGGCCGAGCGCGGTGGTTTGATCGACACCCAGGATCGGAGTGCGGAATTCGTTGTATATCGCGATCGGATCCGAAAACAGGTTCACGCCCGTCGGGTTCTTTCCACCAGTGGTGGCGACACCGTTCGGGTTCGCCGCGCCGGTAACGATGGGAGTGTTGTAACTCGCGCTATTTCCGCCCGTGAACGGAGCAGCCAGGACTGCGCCTTCGTAATTCGCGCTCTGGCCGGAGTAGATGGCGCCGAACGCTCCGCCGTTGCTGGCCAGGTCGGTAACACGCAGCGCCTGTCCAGTCCGCGCCGTGAACAGCGGCGCGATCGCCCATCCGCCCAGGACTCGTCCGACGAAGCCTTTCTGGCTACGGAAGAACGGCTCCTGGTACAGCATGAGCAGGCTGTAGGTGAATTTCACATCGAACGGCTGTGGGCCGTAGGTGCCGAAGGTGTTGAAGTTGAACGGATCGGGTACCGTGATCGAGCTGGAAGCCTGCGTGACCGATCCGGTTCCGATGGCGCGGCCCCAGGTGAAGTTGGAGCGCGCGGTCAGGCCATGCCAGTCTTTCGCCGTGAACGACATGAAAGCGGCGTTGTAGTTGCCATGGCCGTAGGAATTGATGAAGTCGAATGCGCCGCTGAGTTGCTGTCCCGGGATTGCGGCCGTATTCGGTTGTGCCAGAAGACTGCGGCCAAGAGTCCAGCCGCTCTTCTGGGCCAGATCGTTCCAGACGTTGTATGCTTTCCCGTTCTGGAAGTTCGCGGTTTCGCCCTTTACTACCGCAGCCGTGCAGCTTGCCGAGCCGGCGCAATAGGGCGAGTTCGCCCCGCCCATCACGGCTTCAAAGAACGGCTGCTTGGCAACCGCTGCCTGGTTCGGCGTACACACCGTGACCAGTCCACCGCAAAGCTGCTGGTACACAGCAGCGAACGCCTGAGCGTAGCTCTGGCCACCGAGCGTCGTCATGTACGGCACCGCATCCAGGTTGATTTCCTGGAACTCATTGGAAATCTTGCGCCCGATATAACCCACTTCCATGATCATTTTCGAGTTGAAAGACCGCTGGATGGAGAAGTTGAACTCGTCGGAGTGATTCGGTCGCATCTTCGGATCCAGGATCGAGCCATCGGCTGCGCTCGTGTTGGTGATGCCGTTCTGCACACCGCCCGGAATGAACGGCTGGGGCAGCGTGTTCGTCACTGTCGGCAGCGGCGCCACGTTACCGTCGGTTCCGATACGGAAGCCGTTTGCCGGCGTACCCACACTGCACTGACCAGTGATGGTCGGGATCGGGCACGAAACGGCCTGCAGCAGGCCAGGGCCGAGCAGCGGAACCAGCAGCATGTCGACGCCATTCAAACGTCCGTAAATTCGGGCATAGCCGCCGCGGACTACGGTCTTGTTCTGGCCGAATACAGATCCTATGATGCCGCTCGAGCTGCTGGGACTCCACGCCAGCGAAACGCGCGGGCTCACGCCGCCGTAGAACGGATCGAACGGATACTTGCTGGTCTGGCCGGGGACGTTGCGGATGTTGGCGAAAGCGATCTGCGGCTCATATACCGAACCGGCCAGACCCGCGGCCTGACGCGCCTGCAAATAGCTCTTAATGTCGATCAACTGGTTGGTGCTCGCGTTGATCATTTCCACCTGCTTGCCGTTGACTTCATAGGGCGGCATTGCAACGCCCCAGGAGAGACCGTAGGTCAACGTCAGGCTCGGCCGCAGGTGCCACGTATCGGAAGCATACAGTTCATAAGTGGGCAGAATACTCTGATCGAAGCCCTGCTGGCCAGGCGGATTGAGCGTCAGGTTCTGCCCGCTCCGCGTATACATCAACTGCGTTTGGTTGATCAGACCAGTGATTTCGTTGAACATGATCGGATAGTTGCTCTGGTTGGAAGTCGCCGCGCCGGTAGGCAGCACATAGTTGGCGGTGTTGAGGTTGGTGCCGCCCACCTGGTACACGGTCGACGTGGTGATACCGACACCGTTGTCGTCGCGGCCGTGCAGGTCGTTGTTACGCAGGATGCTGCCGCCGTACTGGATCAGGTGGTTGCCATGCAGATGGCTCACATTGTCGCTGATGTTGTAGTCGTGGCCGTCCCAATACCGTTGGCGTATGTCCTGTGAGTCCACATTGTAAGGAATCAGTGAACCGTTCAGGCTTTCGCCGCCGATTTCCACCGCTCCGCCCAGACCGGCGAACTGCGGCGGACCGGCCTTCGAGAACCACTGCCAATAATTGCGCAGATAGCCGAAGTGGAAATCGTTGGTGATATTCGGAGTGATCGTGGTGGTCAAGCCCGCCGCCCAGAAGGAGGGTTTCACAGGGCGAACCTCGAGCGCCGTCGGCGAACCCGAACTCCCGGCAAGAACACCTCCGATGTCGACCTGCTGGGCAACGGTTGGGGTAAAGGTGTAATAACGGTAGCTCGACATGAACCGCCACCTGTCGCCGAAATCGTGATCGATGCGGCCGACGACGAATTTCGAGGTTTGCGGTAACGACACATTGCCCAAAAATCCTTGTGCGTTGATGCCGTCCACCAGACCGGTGGTCGCGCTGCCGGTGGTGTAGGCGGCATCGTTCGGTAAGGGCAACGTATTCCAGATTTTCTGGATCGTGGGATTGACGCCGAGGCCGCGCGGATCGCACGGTCCGCTCGCGCCGTTGAAGACGCACTGCGCGGGCTGAATGCCGTTCACCACCGTCGGGTTCAGATTGTACTGCGTCAGCACGCCGGCGGTGTTGGTCATCTGCAGGATGCCTTGGCGCATCAGCGCCGTGGGAACGCCCTTTTCAAACGCCTGCCCGTTGGGATACTTCATGGCTTCGTAGTTCACAAAGAAGTACGTCTTGCCGCCCCAGAACTTCGGAGTCAAAGGTCCGCCCAGCGCGCCGCCGAAGCGATTCCGGTGGGTCGCGGGAAGCGGATTGCCCACGCGATTGTTCGACCAGATGTTGGCCGCGCCAACGTTGTTGCCGAAGTAGAACTCGTACACCGCGCCGTGGAACGCATTGGTTCCACGCTTGGTCACCATCTGCACCTGGCTGCCCGCCGCGGCATTGAATTCCGCCGTCTGGCCGGTAGTGGCGACTTTAAATTCTTCGATCGATTCGATCGGGGTCGGCATCACGCCCGATGGCGTTCCGCCCGAGCTCGCGTTGCCGCTGAACGCGTTCGAAACCGTGTAGGTAGCGTTGCTGCCCGCCATGTCGTCGCTGTTGTTCACGCCGTCGAGCGAGAACGAGTTCTGGTCCGTCGCCGCGCCGGCCACGTTGCCCGACAGCGAAACGCCGACTTGCAACACGGAAAGCGCCGAAGCATCGCGGCCCAGGTTCGGAAGCAGGTTCAGCGATTCATTCGTGATCGTCGTTCCCACCGTCGCATTCAACGTTTGCAGGTCCGCGCCGGCGGTCGCCTGCACTTCCACCGTGGTGGTCGTGGAGCCCACTTGCAGCGCAACGTTAAGAGTTAGGGTGTCTCCGACATCGACTTTCTGTGCCGACATTTTGGAGGCTGTAAAACCGGTCTTTGTGACCAGGACGTCGTAGGTGCCAGGAGGCACGTTGACGATCGTGTACCGGCCGACTTCATTCGTGGTCGCCGAGCGCGTGCTGCTGGTGGTCGGATCGGTCACCTTGATATCGGCGTTCGCGATCACCGCGCCTTGTTGATCGGTCACCTGACCGGTCAAAGTTCCGGTGGCGGATTGTCCAAAGACCGGCGTCGCACTGAAGCTGAGCAGAACGCCCAAGCCGATAGCAACTACAAGTCGGAAAAGGAACGAAGAAATACCCACATGATTGAGCTTGTAGCTCGCACTCATGACCCTACCTCCCTAGATGTGTTTAGTCGTCGACCCAGAAAATGCCCTTACCCTATGCCTTCTGGCACACAAAAGACGTTTCGGTAATTCTATGTCCGGACCGAGGCCGATGTCAAGAAGTATTTCGTTGTTATGAGGTTGCGGTGATTTTTTATTGAAACTGGGAGCCCGTCAAGTACTGGATCTGAGAAATGGAAGTGTCTATGCTTCTGCCCATCCAAACGACGTTACACCGGTCGCATCAACCGTCATCTATAAGGAATGACGCAGGCGCGCAATCTCGGGTAAGCTGGTTGAAACCGGCCATGGACATCATTACAGCGACCGAAAAATATGAACGCTGGCTGGGCGAGCGGATTCCTACCATCCCCGCCGACGTCGACAAGAAACACGCACTCATGGCCGAGAATCCGTTCCCGTTCATGCGCGCCACTTACTACCGATGGGCGCAGGTGTGGCCGCAGATTTCCGCGAAAGAAGCGGATGCGCCGGAAGTGCTCGGCGTGGGCGATCTCCACGTCGAGAATTTCGGAACCTGGCGCGACATCGAAGGCCGGCTCATCTGGGGCATCAACGATTTCGATGAAGTCTGCTGGATCCCCTACACCTGCGACCTGGTGCGGCTGGCCACCAGCGCCCACCTGGCGATCTCAGTCGAAAATCTGGTGATCGCGCCTGGCAAGGCGTGCAAAGCGATCCTCGATGGCTATCGCGAATGTCTTCGCGTGGGCGGAAAACCTTTCGTGTTGGCCGAGCATCATCCCTCCCTTCGTGAAATGGCAGTCGCGCGACTCAAGCAGCCTGAGCTCTTCTGGAACAAGCTGCACGCACTGCCTGTGTGGAAAGGAAAGGTCCCCGCGAGCGCGTTCAAGGGGCTGCGCCGCGCCCTGCCCGATCATGATCTGAAACATCGCATCGTGCATCGCGTCAGCGGACTGGGAAGTCTGGGCCGGCGCCGGTTTGTGGTGTTGGCGGACTGGCATGGAGGCACCATCGCGCGTGAAGCCAAGGAACTTACGGAATCCGCGTGGTTCTGGGCGCATCCGCGCCGCCGGCGGACTGAGATTTACTACCAGGAGGCGCTGGATCGATCCCGGCGTTGTCCCGATCCGTTCGTCCACCTCCGAGGCCGCTGGATTGTGCGCCGCCTGGCGCCGGATTGCTCGCGTATCGAGCTGTCTTCCTTGCCCACCAAGCACGATGCCGTAAGACTCCTGCACGCCATGGGATGGGAAACGGCCAACGTCCACTTAGGATCGCGGGAAGCCGGCGTCATCGAAAGCGACTTGCGAAAACGTCCAGCAGGCTGGCTGCATGCAAGCGCCGCATTGATGGTTCAAGCCATCGAGGAAGATTGGAAAGCCTGGCGTAAGCGCCGTTAATCGGGACTCCGCTGCAGAACATTTCGCCCTCGACATCCACGCCTCTTGAGAACACCGAAGGCGAAAAGCCCTAGGGCGAAGCCCCTTCTAATACCCAATCGAACGAAGGGTAGTTCTTCGCGGCGCCAGGCGGACTGACCGCAAGATAGTGCTTCCCGGAGCATTCCGAGGGCCGAATCGTTCTCATTGGAACGTTCGTCGACAGGGGTACTGCCTTGACATCCACCACCCGATTTCGGTATTATGACGATTCATTAACGTTGCGTCGTAGTCCTGTGGCGTTTCTCCGGCAGCACGACCCGCAGGTCATCTTCGGGTCGCAGTCGAAATCTTTAAAGAGGATCCCTTAGGAGAAGAATGAAGCAGCATTACTTCGTGGTCGTTCTCGCGCATTCGTTGCACGGACGGCTACGCCGTATTCACATTCCCCATCAATCCATCTATCTTGTTCTAGCGCTTGCGCTTTTCGGTTCGGTCTCGCTGTTCGGAATGGTTTCCAGTTATCTCCGGATGACCTGGAAAGTCGCCAACTACAATTCACTACGCAGTGAAGTTGACACCCTCCGCTCCAAGTATCAGGAACTGCGTCGGGAAAACGACCAGAAGCAGGAGCAGCTTGCATCCCTGCAAATGATGGCGACCGAGGTCAGCATGGCGCTCGGATTGAGGCGCCATATGGAAGGGAACGACGAGATTGCCGACGAAACCACGCTGGTCCCGACCTATAAGGAATCGATCGAGGAGTACAACTTCCTCAAATCCGCCAGCTTCTCCCGCCTGAGCCATACCTATGCGCGAACCTGGCAGAAAAACGTGATCCCCAGCATGTGGCCCGTGAATGGTCATGTTTTGAGCCGCTTTGGCGATCGCGAGGACCCGTTCTCGGGCGAGGGCGCGATCCACACCGGAGTCGACATCTCCGCGTTCATCGGAACCGCGGTACATGCCGCAGCGGACGGCGTGATCTACCAGGCCGAATACGCCGGACATTACGGCAAGATCGTGGTCATCGACCACGGAAACGGCATGACCACGCGTTACGCCCATCTTTCGCGATTCGACGTGATCCCCGGTCAGGAGATTCGACGCGGGGAGGTCATCGGATTTTCCGGCGCGACCGGCCGGGTGACCGCACCGCATCTGCACTTTGAAGTGCGCGTCGGCGGCAGCCCCGTGAATCCCTATCCCTACCTGGCCCGTTCTTCCATGCTCCAGCAAGTCCAACCCGATCTTCCGTTCTGAACGGCACTATCGTTGACGTCCCCCCCGAGCGAAGAGTAGACTTAGGGCGGTTCGGAGGATCGCAACATGCGTTTGGGATTTTTAACTGCGCTGTTTTGCGCCGCGCAGCTCATTCCTGCGGCGTCGATTTCCTACACCAGCTCTTCGGCTTTCCTGGCCGCGGCCAGTGCGCCAGCATACGATTTTCGCAACCTCACCAACGGGCAGAACATCTCGTCCGGGTCCACGGTGGAGGGGCTGACCTACAGCGCCTTCGTGTTGACGCTGGGTGCGACTCAGCTCGACATCACTAATCTGTACAACAGCTTTAGTGGTTTGAGCCTGGGCGCGAACCACCTGACGCAAGGTTCTAACCAGACCTTCTTCTACGGTGGTGAAGGCGCGACCGTCTCGTTTGGGATCCCCATTACGGCGTTCGGCATCTTTTTCAACGTCAACCCGAATTCCGGGACTTTCGGGTTCTCGACTTCCGCAGGCAGTGCCAGCACTGGAAGCGCAAGTTACGACACCAGCACGTTCGTCTTTGCCGGCCTGACTTCCACCACCCCATTTTCGTCGATCACCTTCAGCAGCACGGGAGGAAGTGCGGTTTACAACGTACCCGAATTTCTGATCGGTTATACGTCGGGTCCGGAGCCAGCGACCTTCGGTATAACGCTGGCGGGCGCCTTGATGCTCGCTGCACTCGCTCGTGTGCGGCGAAACTAAATTCCCGGCCGCGCCGCGCGTGATACGATCGAAGTATGCACAGCCGCGATCACGCGGCGCGTTCGCGGCGCTGGTTTCTCTTCTCGCTCCCTGCCGCCGCGGCAATTGCTGCGGAAATTAACGGAAAAGGGCGGGTTTTTCCCTCCACTGTCACTCGCTATCCCGATGCCGCGACGGAATTCACGGTAGCCCGCCTCACCGATCCCGCGCACACCAGTCTTCTGCCCGCGTTCTACAATCGCGCCATCGCGCGCCGCGGCAATTTTATGCTGTGTGCCTGCGATGCGCCCGGACGATTTGAAGCCTTTCGACTCGATCTCAAGAACGGCCAATCCCGCCAGCTCACCGAGACCTCCGATCTGGATCCCGCCTCTCTCACTCTGATCGGCGACGGGACTTTCTGTTATCTCGACGGCAATCGCGTTTTCAGCGCCGGCGTCTCCAACCAGCGCGCCCGCGAGGTGTACCGCATCCCCGAGGGTTTCGAGCGCGGTCCCGGATTCAGCGTCGCCGAAGACGGTTTGTTCGCGGCGCTGATCGAAAAAAAGGGCGCCCAGTTCCGCCTCCAGCTGATCAACATGACGACCGGCGCCCCCACTACTCTGGTCGAGTCCGATGAAGAACTTCGCGATCCTATCCCGCGCCCGCGCCGCGCGTCGATTTTGTACCGCCGCGCCGCCGGCGTGTGGCTGGCAAACTATGACCGGCAGCAGAATTATCGACTCCGCCTGGCCGATGGCGACACCGGACCCGCGCAATGGAGTCCCGACGGGCGCTCCGTCTTCTACCTGAATTATCCCGCCGACCGCCACAAGCTGAATAATCTCCGCGAATTCATTCCCGACACGAATGAAGAGAAAATGATCGCGAACACCACTCAATTCGTACAGTTCGGAATGAACAGCGACGCGACCGTCTTCGTTGGAGCGAGCGGCAGCAAAGCCTCGCCGTATGTTTTGCTGCTGGTGCGTTCGGTCAAACGCGAAATGACCTTGGCCGAGCACCGCGCCAAGAACGCCGCAATGGTCGCGCCCATTTTTTCTCCCAACAGTCAGCGCATTTACTTCGCCAGCGACCAGCACGGCAAACCCGCCATCTACACGATGTCCGTCGAGAGGTTCGTCGAAGAAACCGACACCCCGAATTAACAGACGCTCTTGTAGTCGGCAAGCCTCTGACATTTGGTCCTGCAAATCAAAGAGAGTTCGGCAGCTGATAAATACTTTTCTCCATCGGCGTTCATCCGCGTTCATCGGCGGCCATCATGTTCTATCATGAAATTTAGGGAACCCCCACAAGAAATGAGCGCCTCAGCAGCCGGCATTGCACCGGCCGTCCGGCCCTTGCGATTCTGGCAGACCACGAACGGCAAAAAGGCCGTCATGGCAGTTAGCGGAATCATCCTGGCCGGATTCGTCCTCGCCCACCTTTTGGGAAATCTGCAAATCTTCCTGGGACCCGACGCCTTCAATTCCTACGCCCGCACGCTCCGCCATCTTCCCGAACTGGTGTGGCCCACACGCATCGTTTTGCTCCTCATGGTGACCCTGCATATCTGGAGCTCTCTGCAGCTCGCGGTCACGAAAAGCGAGGCGCGCCCCATTGGATATGCCAAGAACAAGCCCGCTGGATCGAGCTACGCGTCGCGCACCATGTACTGGAGCGGACCCATCGTCGCCGCGTTCGTGATCTACCACCTGATGCAGTTCACCTTTGGCGTCGGCGGCACGCCTTATCATCCTTTCGACGCCTACGGAAATGTCATCGAAGGATTCCGCGTCCCTATCGTCTCGATTTTTTACATCATCGCCATGGGTCTGCTGAGTCTGCACCTCCGCCACGGCTTGTGGAGCATGTTCCAGACCCTGGGCTTTTATCATCCGCGGCACACACCGCGCATTAAACGGCTGGCGTCGCTGATCGCTCTGTTCATCTTTTTCGGATTCATTTCCATCCCGATCGCCGTCGTGCTGCGCGTGATCCCGCAAGTCCTATAACGAATGCAACTCCTCTACGAACCTGAGCAGCACGCGCCCGCGCCCGCCGCGGGATCTCTCACGCTCGACGCGAGAATTCCCAGCGGTCCTATCGAAAAGGCCTGGGATAAAACGCGCTTCGAAATGAAGCTGGTGAATCCCGCCAACAAGCGCAAATACGAAATCATCGTGGTCGGCAGCGGACTTGCGGGAGCATCTTCCGCCGCGACGCTGGCCGAGCTCGGCTACAACGTCAAGTGTTTCTGTTTCCAGGATTCCCCGCGACGCGCGCATTCCATCGCCGCGCAAGGTGGTATCAACGCCGCCAAGAATTATCAGAACGATGGCGACAGCGTTTATCGCCTGTTCTATGACACCGTCAAAGGCGGCGATTTCCGCGCCCGCGAAGCCAACGTGTATCGACTGGCGCAGATCAGCGTCAACATCATCGATCAGTGCGTCGCGCAGGGAGTTCCTTTCGCCCGCGAATATGGCGGGACGCTGGCCAATCGCAGCTTCGGCGGCGCGCAGGTTTCGCGAACTTTCTACGCCCGCGGCCAGACGGGCCAGCAACTTCTCTTAGGCGCGTATCAGGCGCTAGAGCGTCAAGTCGACGCCGGCCGCGTCACCATGATTCCGCGTACTGAAATGCTCGATCTGGTCGTGATCGACGGCCGGGCTCGCGGGATCATCACGCGCGACTTGGTCACGGGCGCGATTGATTCCCACGTCGCCGACGCCGTGGTCCTCGCGACCGGTGGTTACGGCAACGTCTATTTTCTTTCCACCAACGCCAAGGGTTCCAACTGCACGGCCATCTGGCGAGCGTACAAGCGCGGTGCGGCTTTCGGTAATCCCTGCTTCACGCAGATTCATCCGACGTGCATCCCCGTCAGCGGCCACTATCAATCCAAACTCACATTGATGTCCGAATCGCTGCGCAACGACGGACGCATCTGGGTGCCGCTTGAAAAAGGCGACAAGCGTCCGCCTAACGAAATTCCCGAGTCCGATCGTGATTATTATCTGGAGCGGCGCTATCCCAGCTTCGGCAATCTCGTCCCTCGCGACGTCGCCTCGCGCAATGCGAAAGCGGTGTGCGACGAAGGCCGCGGCGTAGGCGAGCACGGCTTGGGCGTGTATCTCGATTTCGCCGACGCCATCCATCGACTCGGCCGCAAGACCATCGAAGAGCGTTACGGCAATCTCTTCGAAATGTATGAGCGCATCACCGACGAAAATCCGTACAAAATCCCGATGCGCATTTATCCCGCGATGCACTACACCATGGGCGGCCTGTGGGTCGACTATCACCTGATGTCGACCATCCCTGGCCTGTTCGTCGCGGGTGAAGCGAATTTTTCCGACCACGGAGCCAACCGCCTGGGCGCCAGCGCGCTCATGCAGGGCCTCTCCGACGGCTATTTCATCATTCCCTATACCATCGGTCATTATCTGGCCAGCAACAAATTCGATAAAGTCGAATCGACGCACGAGGAATTCCGCGCCGCGCAGGCACAAGTCGCCGATCGAACCCGCCAGCTTCTCGAAACCAAGGGCACGCGCACTGTGGATTCGTTCCATCGCGAGCTCGGAAAAATCATGTGGGACGATTGCGGCATGTCGCGCAACGCCGCCGGTCTGGAAACCGCCATCTCAAAAATCCGCGACTTGCGCGAGCAATACTGGCGTGAAGTAAAGGTGCCCGGCGCTCCAGCGGAAATCAATCAGTCGCTGGAAAAAGCCGGCCGCGTCGCCGATTTCTTCGAGCTCGCGGAACTGATGTGCCTGGATGCTCTGCATCGCGAGGAATCCTGCGGTGGACACTTTAGAGAAGAGCATCAAACCCCCGACGGCGAAGCGTTGCGTGACGACGAAAACTTCGCCTACGTTGCCGCGTGGCAATACGGCCCCGAGCCGCGCTTAATCAAAGAACCGCTCACCTTCGAATACGTCCACCCCAGTCAACGGAGCTACAAATGATTGTGGCGCACGCACTCGTGCGTGCCGCGTCGAGACTCGTCTCGACGCCCGGTGCCCTTAAATGAAACTCATCTTCCACATCTGGCGCCAACCCGCCCGCAACGCGCCGGGCCGCATGGTCCGCTACGAACACTCGGGACTCAACCCCGACATGTCCATGCTCGAAGCGCTCGACGTGTTGAACGAAGACCTTGCCCTCAAAGGCGACGATCCCATCACCTTCGAGCACGATTGCCGCGAAGGCATCTGCGGCTCCTGCGGATTCGTCATCAACGGCATCGCCCACGGCCCGCTCGCGAAAACCACCGTGTGCCAGCTCTCGCTGCGCCACTTCCGCGACGGAGAAGAACTGTATCTCGAACCCTGGCGAGCCAAAGCGTTCCCGGTTCTGCGCGACCTGATGGTCGACCGCAGCGCTTTCGACCGCATCATTTCCTCTGGCGGCTACATCAGCGTCCCTGCGGGTAGCGCCCCTGACGGCAACAACATTCTGGTCGACAAAGACGACGCCGACCGTTCCATGGACGCCGCCGCCTGCATCGGCTGCGGAGCCTGCGTCGCCGCGTGCCCCAACGCCAGCGCTTCGCTTTTCACCGGAGCAAAACTTTCGCACCTCGGCTTGTTGCCCCAAGGCCAACCCGAAAGAAATTCGCGAGCGTTAAGAATGGTCGCGCAAATGAATGAAGAGAATTTCGGCCAATGCACCAACATCGGAGAATGCGAAGCGGTGTGCCCCAAGGGGATTCGGCTGGAAGTGATCAGTAGGATGAATCACGATTTCCTGAAAGCCAGCCTGTCCTCCAGGTAGCGCACGCACTCATGCGTGCCGCGTCGAAACTCATCTCGACGCCTCCTTGTTCGGAGCATGTGGGGCCGGCATCCCGCCGGCGAGCCCGCTTTCGGCGGGCTTGTCTTCTAACCGCGCGCCCTCACCTCGCCGCCACAACACAAACTGAATCGAGAACCCGATCGAACACCGTTGCAACTTCCGGCGGCACGCCCATGTACTCGACCGATTCGCCTCCGACGTACAACCCGATCGAGCGCCACAACGTTCCATTCTTAAAAACACCGCGAGCGTCGAACCCAGTCAGCGCCGCGTCGCTAACCCAGGTTCGTTGCGAAAACGTCCTCGATTCCGCGTAACGTACTTCACCCGGCCACGCGTCCACTAGTCCGATGAACGTGATTTCCGCATGAAATATCCGGCCTCGAAATTCGAAATTAACGTGGCGCGCCGAAACATCCGTAGCACTGACCACGCCGCCATCTTTAGCGTCGGTCGGAAGCCGGACGGCGAGCCGGCGTCCTGTGGCGAGCGGTCGGGAAGCGTCGCACGGGGGGATATGCCAAAGAGTCTTGCCGTTGGGTTCAAGGCGCGCGTTCACGACATCAACACCGGGTCGCGTCAGTCTCGCTACCGGCTGAAACCCTTCCGCGTGAAACCATACCGCGCGAGGTCGCATCTTCGCGTTGATCGGTCGCAATTGCAAGACATAGCGGCCGTCCGAATCCGTGAGCTTCCAGCCCATTTCTAGGCCCTGCACATGCACTCCCTGAATCGGCACTCCATCAGGTCCTGTCACTCGACCACGGATATCCGTTGCCGAAGCCAGAGCAAAAGAGAAACACAATATCACCCAGATTTGTTTTCCGCTGAAAATCAACATCTTGCAGTTTTTCTCCGAATCCGATCTTTAAATCATCCTCTATCTTGCAACCGGAGAGGCGAGCGCTGCGGTCGGCGCCTCGCGACCTAGAACGACGCCATGGCTACTTCGTTCAACGGCCCAACGATCGCCGAGTGTCGCTCGCGTGAGTGTGGCCGGCTATGGGTACGCCGTAAAACTGTCCCCTACTGCCCCGTTTTTTGGGGCAGCCCGGAGCGCTCCACAGGATTCATCCGCCGCAACCACGCGAGCTCACTCAATCCCAGTGTCCTCACGATCGGGTCCGGCGCATCGTCGAACAGCAGTGTGAACCCGACGGCATCCCATCGCCGACGCTGCCATGCGAAGCCGAACCATAACACGAGTGCGGCGAAATAAAACATTGCCTCGCGCGAAACGTGCCCTGCCATCCATGCTTCCAGCGCCGCCATCGAATACGCATACGTCGTGAACGCCAACCAGTACACCGCCCACAACACCGTGACGTTCGCTTTCCCCGGCGGATACGAACACGTAAACGGAATTTTCCAGAAGTCCAGCAGCAATACCTGGATCAGCAATATGGAAATGACCACGCTGAACGCCAGATGCTGCAGCGCGATCCCGGGGGTCCACAGCACGAAGTAGAACGGCGCGACCGCCACGAACAATGGCACCACTCCAAACCACAGCATCGCCCGCCGGGCCCCGTCCAGTGCATTTCGCCGAGCCTCCGATTCGGTGACGCGAAAAATCCAATTCGCTGGAAGCTCCGACGGAATCGTGAAGACGTAGCGTAAGCCGCTCAACACGAAAAAGCACAATACCAGTGGCACCGAAAGCCACGCCTGCCGCATTCCGGACCCGACCAGTGCCTGCAACACGAACGCGCATCCAACGCCCGCATATGCAGCGAGAAAGATCCGATGCTTGGCGCTTCGCGCCACTGTTTTTCCGATGAATGCCAACGTCCCGCGTTCCACGGGATGCCGCGACACGCGGTCCGCGATTGCGCTCATCCACTCGTCCAGAAATGTTCGTGTCCCATCGCCGCCCTCGATCGATTCCAACGTCTTGCGCACATGCCTTCGATACGCGACCCCATACGCGATCGCGGCGATGACAGTCGACCCCGCGACCGCGATCACCGCGTACCGAGCCAGCTCCAGCAACACCGGATCGCGAGACCCGAGCAGCGCTTCATGCAATCCCAAAAACCAGGCCGGCGGAAACGCCATCAATTCGAAGGCGTGCTGTTTCTTCAATTCCGGAATTCGTCCGCCGATATCGGGGAACAGAAAGAACAGCGACAACAGCGCGAAAATCGTCACTGACTGCACATACGCCGACGCCTTGCGAAACCATTTCACGCTGAGCACGTTCAGCAGAACGCCCTCCAGAGCCACCATCGACGTGAACACAAACGCGCTCGCAGCCAGCATGGCGAGCAACTGAGTGGAGATGATCCGCAGAATATCGAGCAGAGCTGCAATCATCCCCGGCATCTCTCCCGATGTCGTGCTGCCTCGATAGCTCACCAGCGGAAACATCACCGACGACGGCCCGTCGACCACCACTGTGAATCCGATCAGAAAAACCACCAGTGCCCCCACCTTCGCCAGAAACAAGGTGCGCGATTTGATCGGCAGCGGAATCAGCGACGCGTAGTCGCGACGGTCCGGAAACAGTGCATCCCATTCGAGCACGGTCACTCCGCCCATCACCAGAATCGCGAACGACAAAAAGAATAATTGATCCGCCCACAGCACCGGTAGCCTCTCGACCGGTGGATACGCATCTAACTTCAAATAAGTTGTGTACCGCAAACACGGCAGCAGCAGTCCGGGCGTCGCCAGCAGCGCCAGAAGTTTCACCACGGTCGCGTACATGTCCGTACCCTGCGCGACGAATTCGTTGTCGAAGAATCGCCCGAAGAAGTGACGGACCAGAGCGATGTACATCAGGCCTTCATCACATCCACAATCGAGTTCGCGGTCATCTCGATGTCCTGTTCCAGCACCAGCTCGGAAAAAATATCCTCCAGCGACGCGAGATGCATCAAGTTTCGCAGTCCGTCCACCGTGTCGTTCGCCACCACCTGTCCCTTACGCAGAATCATCACGTGCGTGCACAATTTCTCGACCACTTCGAGCACGTGCGAGCTATACAGAATCATCTTCCCGTCGCGCGCCAGCGACTTAACCAGGTTTCGAAACACCATAGCGCTGGTCACGTCGAGGCCCGAAAGCGGTTCATCGAACACCAATACGTCGGGATTGTGAAGCAGCGCCGAGGAGATCAGCACCTTCTGCCGCATGCCTTTCGAATACGATGCGATGGGTGAATGCCGCGCGGCTCCCAATCCGAAAAGCTGCAACAGATCGTCGATCTTCTTGTCAAGGGTTTTCCTCGGCAACCCGCGCAATCGCCCGGCGAGCTGCAAATATTCGCGACCCGTTAAGTGCGGATAGAGATGCGGCTGCTCCGGCACGTAACCCAGGCGCCGTTTGTATTCGATCAATTGACTCTGGATGCTGCGGCCTTCAAACAGCACTTCGCCGTGCGTCGGCTCGATCAGCGCGGTGATGATGTTGACCGTGGTGCTCTTGCCCGATCCGTTCGGCCCCAGATAGCCGAGGATCTCGTACGGCTTCACGATGAAGCTGACGTCCTGAATCGCGGTCGTGGTCGTATAGCGCTTGGCGAGCCCGCGCGCTTCGAGCATGCGGGTTAGACGCCGACTTCAACCGAAATGTTCCCGACCGGCTCCACCGGAAAGCCGCGCTCGCGCCATCCGTCGTAACCGCCTTCAAGCGGACGGACGCGCGTGATCCCAAATCTGTGAAGTTCAAGCGCCGCACGGGCGCTGGTGGCTTCGTTCGGTCAAGTGCAGTACAGAATCACGTCGCGATCGCGCGGGATTTTCTGGTGATGCAGCCCCAGTTCCTTGCGATCGAACCACAACGCCCCCGGGATCTTCATGCCGTCCCATTCGATTTCGCCTGCGGATCGCAGATCGACAATGGCGATTTCAGTCAGCCGTTCCAGCACTTCCTCAGGCGTGATTCGCGCCACTTTCAGACTTTTGAGGAAACGCCGCCGTTGCCATTGTTTCCATCCGAGCCATAGCGCCACGACGCCGGCGATCACGACGATCAGCCCGCGGCCCAGCCGTGCCGCGACTTCTCCAGCGTGTTCCAGTTGCTCCCGAAACACGAAGCCGAGCCCCATGATCGAGGTGCCCCAGAGCAGACTCCCCGCGGCGTCGGCGGAGAGAAACTTCCAGACGGGCATCCGCGAGAGTCCCGCCATCGGCGTCGCGATGGTGCTCAACCCGGGGACAAACTTCGCGACTACCAACGCCCAAGCGCCCAGCTTCTTGAACCACGAGCGTGCCGAGCTGACGCACGAATCCGGCTCCAAGGAAATCCGGCACAGCAGTTTCAGGACCGAGTGGCCCTTGGTGCGGCCCAGCAGGTACCACGCGCTGTCGGCGGAGACGGCCGCGACCAGCACCACCGCGGTCGCGATCGGAAAGGAGTAGCCTGCGACGCCTGTGAGCGCGCCCATCGCCAACAGAATCGGTAGTGCGGGCACCGGGACGCCCAGTTGCTCCGCCATCACCCACGCGCCCAGCACCCAGTAACCGTGCTTCAGCAAGAACTCGAGCGTTTGGTGCATCAGGTTTTGCGGACCAGTTCCACGTCAATGGTGATGTGGACTTCCTCGCCGACCATGATCCCGCCGGTTTCGAGCGACATGTTCCAGGTCAATCCAAAATCTTTGCGACGGATGGTGGTGGTCGCTGTTGCTCCGCGGCGCGCGCCGCCCCAGGGATCTTTCGCCTCGGGCGTCACGCCGTCCACTAACAAGTTCACAGATTGCGTGACGCCGCGAATGGTCAGGTCTCCCGTCACCTCATACGTGTCCTTGCCGGCCGCGGCAACGCCCTTCGAGCGGAACGTGATGGCCGGATACTTGGCGACGTCCAGAAAATCCGCGCTCTTCAAATGCTCATCGCGCTGCGGCTCTCGCGTGTGGATGCTGGTCGCGTCGATGGTCACATCGATGGACGAAGCCGAGGGGTTGGCCGGATCGAAACTGACCTTTCCGGACACCTTCGGGAACTCGCCCTTCACGTAGGAGATCATCAAATGCCGGACTTTGAATTGGGCGCTGGAGTGCGACGGATCGATCTCGTATTGAACCGCGGAAGCAGTGGCTGGACTGGTGCTCATGTGTTCTCCTTGTGACGATATTCGTTGCAACCTGGACCCGGAGCGGGTTGTTCAACTGCCCTAATGGATGAGCCCTCTGGTCCAAAAGTTTCAACCCCCCTGGGGTTATATTAGCGAGAATCACGCCCAAACTGGGCGGCCGCGGTGGCCAGGATTTCTGATCGCCTTGTCATCGGAACGTTAGACCGGCTTAACGGCAGAGTCACATATCACTGGTAGGATTCCTTCATTGTTCTCGCTTAATCGCTGCGAAAGAGGATACTTACCATGTTGATCGCGAAACGATTTGTTGGATTCTTAGCCTTCTGGATCGCGCTTGCGCCGATTCACGCGCAAGGCCTGCTGGGGACCATTCTGGGGACCGTGACGGACGCCAGCGGATCCGCTGTCGAGGGCGCCGAGGTCACCGTCAAAAGCCTGGCGACCAACCTCCAGGTCAGCGCCAAGACCGCAGGTAACGGACTGTACCAGATTTCCAATCTCCCCATTGGGACCTACACGGTGACGATCGCCAAGACCGGCTTCCAGAGCGAGGTGCATCCGCAAATCGTGGTGCAGGCGGAGCGGTCGATTACTATCGACGGATCGCTGCAGCCTGGTGCGGTCACCACGCGCATCGAGGTAACCGGAACTCCGCTGATGAACGAGACCGATATTTCGAACGGCTACGTCCTGGATGAAAGCAATATCCGCAACGTGCCGCTGGGTACCGGCAGCTTCACGCAGCTCGCGCTGCTGTCGCCCGGAATTTCCGCCGATTTTCTGGCGGGAACCAGTTCCAACACCGGCTTGGGCAATCAGCCGATCTGGGCCAACGGCCAGCGGGATTCGTCGAACAGTTTCACCATCAACGGCGTCAATTCCGATAATCTGTTCAGCGGCAAATCCGGAAGCCAGGTGGATTCCAGCCGCTTCACGTTGAACACGGGGCAGGGGAACTCGGTGGCCGGCGAAGTCCGCACCAACACCTCGGTCTACGACGCGATCGGTCAGGCGCTGCCTTCGCCGCCCCAGGAAGCGTTGCAGGAAATGCGCGTGAACACTGGAATGTTCGACGCCACGCAGAGCGCCCGCTCCGGGGCGCACATCGCGCTGATCACCAAGTCGGGGTCCAATGCATTTCACGGCGAAGTGTATGAGTATTTCCAGAACACTATCTTCAATGCCGCGCCGTTTTTCCGCAACGCCAATACGTCGATTCCCAACAGCCAGAAAGTTCCGCCGCTGCATTACAACCGGCCGGGAGGAACGTTGGGAGGTCCCATCATTAAGAATAAGTTGTTCTTCTTCGCATCCTGGCAATCGCTTCGCATCAGCGACAATCTTGCGGGAACGCAGACCGCCACGGTGCCGCAGCATCTGACTGATGACCGCAGCGCCACTGCGCTCGCGTCGGTCGCGACACAGGATGTGGGCGTCACGGTCACGCCCAGCCAGATCAATCCCACCGCTCTCCAACTCATGAACCTCAAGGTGAACGGCTCCTATTTCATTCCATCGCCCACCATCCTGGATCCGGTAGCCGCCAAGCAGCTCGGCTACAACGTCACTGTCACGGGAACGCCCAGCACGTCTCAGGCGGACATCGGCACGACGAGCGTCGACTATAATTTGTCCGAGCATGACCGGATCAGCGCCAAGGCGCTGTATCAGAATTCCCCGAATTTCAATCCCTACGGCGGCGGCGCTGCGATCAACGGGTTTGGCAAGTCGCTCGACGCAGGTTCGGAACTGGGTTCGGTCGACTACACCCGGGTGATCCGCCCGAATCTCACGTGGGAAAGCAAAGTCGGATTCGTACGCCAGCGCGCTTATGCGAAAACGCAGCAGGCCTTCACGCCTCAGGAAGCCGGCATAAACCTGTTCGGCATCAGCATATTCCCGCAAATCAATATGGGAACTGTCGACAACAATCTCAACCGGAGCCTGTCCTTCGGCCCCAGCGGAAATTTCGCAAACGTGGGTATTTTCCAGAACAAGTGGGATCTGAGCACCAACGCGAACTGGGTCACCGGCCGCCACACGATTTATTTCGGCGCGAGCTGGAATCACACGCAGTTGAACATCATCAACAACAATACGCAGGCCGCGTCGATTTCCTTCACCAACTTCGCGCAGTTCCTGCAGGGCAACGAACTGCCCTCCAGCACGTTCTATAACGGCTCGGCCAACCGCTACTACCGTGCCGATCAGATCGGAGCGTTCGTGCAGGACAATTACAAGCTCAAGAGCAATCTCACCATCAATCTTGGAGTCCGTTATGACTACGAGGGGCCGTTGAGCGAAAAATACGGCACGCTGGTTAACTTCGATTCCGATCTGTACAGCTACAACGCCGCCACGGATACCATCACCAACAGCGGCCTGGTTTTCGCCGGCAATTCGCCGTTCGCCACCAAAGGCGTCAGCAACTCGACTCTGAAGAACCGGCAATGGGGCGTCGGTCCACGCATCGGCGCGGTATGGAGCCCCAAGTCGATTTCACACTTGACCCTGCGCGGCGGCTATGGAATCTATTTCGATCGCGGCGAATACTTCACCTTCTTCTCGCCCGGCGCGGGACGGGGGTTCAGCGGACCGTTCGGCGTCACCATGCAGCTTCCCTTCACCGTGCCGATCAGTCCACCCGCGGGCGCGAACCTTACCAATCCGTTTGGCTCGACGGCTCCAGGGACGCCCGGCGATCCCAGCATTCTCGCCAAGCAGCTTCCCAATATGGCGGGACTGATCAACGGCAGCGCGCCGTATATTTTCGGTGGATACGACGCACACAACAGCATGCCTTACGTCCAGAACTGGAGCTTCGACGTTCAGTACCAGCCGTGGAACGATTGGGTGATGACGCTTGGATACGTGGGCAATCATGGAAGCAACCAGGTGCTCCCGATTCCGTTCAATCAGGCGGGAATCGCGACGGCCCAGAATCCGATTAACGGCCAGACCGCGAGCTATGGATTCAATATCCAGGCCAACGAACCGATTGCGACGCTCGAAGGCGGCAACACGGATCTGCGCGTTCCCTACATCGGATATTCCAGCAATTCGGTGCTGTACCGGACCATCGGCGTCTCCAACTACAACGCGCTTCAGGCCAGCTTGAAGAAACGCTTCAGCCGCAATTTCCAGGCGACCGTTTCCTACACCTGGTCGCACGCGCTGGACGAACAATCTAACCTGGGCGTGTTCTTCAACGGCAACAATCCCCTGGTGCCGAGCCAATCCTATGGCACCGCGACATTCGATCGCACTCACGTTCTCGATTCGACTTACTACTACGAGTTGCCCAGGACTCAAAAAGGCGGAGCGTGGTCGGCAATCGCGAACGGTTGGGCTCTCACCGGCGTGGTCAATCTCCAGAGCGGACAACCCTACAACCTGTATGATTTCTCGGGCGCGGTGGCCGGCCTGTACAACAGCACAACCATCAACATCGCCGATCCGATTTTGGGATTCACGCCGGGGACGCCAATCTCCCAGGTCAAGCTGCAGGGCACCACCGGCGTGAACCCGCTTCAGCCCACCATCGACACGTCGAAGATTTACATCCCGACCATCCAGCCCGGGACGTTCGGCGTGCCGGCTTGCACCGGCAGCCCTTGCGACACCTATGAGTCGTTGTTCTCAAACACCGGGCGCAATACCTTCCGCGGCCCGTTCCAGACGCGTTGGGATGGCGCAATTGCGAAGAGAACCAAGCTGACCGAGCGCGTCAACCTGGATCTGCGCTGGGAGGTGTTCAACGTTTTCAACCATCCCGATTTTGACGTTCCCTCGGTGAGCACCGGGCTGTATACAAACCTGGTCAGGTCCGGAAATGCGATCAAGGGCATCACCATTCGCGATCCGAAGACGACCACTCTGGGCCTGATCCAGCAGACGCTGGGTAGCCCGCGCATCATGCAGCTTTCGATGCATCTGACGTTCTAAAATTGCGGAGACGCGGCTCGAGTCCTGAGTCACAAGTTCGCAGCATAAATCACCGCCTTCGGATTCACGCAAAGACGCCAAGACGCAAAGGACGCCAAGAGTTTTCATTGCGTTGCTTTGCGCCTTGGCGTCTTTGCGTGAACATTGCCTCTTGCCGAATTTGCAATGAACTTTTGATTCACCAAACTAGCGAGTCTCCGCGATCCACACGCCGATCAGCACCAATCCGCCTCCGGCGCCGAGGGTCCACGTGATGGGTTCGCCCAGAAAGAAGTAGCCAAGAATCGTCGCCAATACGGGTTCGGCGTACGTGAATGTGGTGAGGCGCGAAGCCGGCATGTGGGCGAGCGCGTAGTAATAAATCAGGTACGTGCCTACCGACGAAAAGATGACCATGTAAGCCAAGCTGAGCCACGCGGTCGCGCTTACGCTGGCGACTTGGAACGTCGAGCGCTCGACGAATGAAAGCGGCAGCAGCGTGACGGCGCCGATCGAGTAAGACAGAAGATTCATGGGCACGCTGCCGTACTGGGTTGCAAACTTCTTTCCCGCCACCGTGTAGATCGAAAATGCGACGACTCCCAGGAACGCGAGCAGATCTCCGAGCGGCGTCGAAATTCCGGAATCGGTTTTGGAAAGTTCCAGCGCAAGCACGCCGGCCATGGCGATCAGCATTCCGGCGCTCTTCCCGACAGTGAAGCGCTCCTGGCCGGCAATCACCGCGAAAATCAAAACGAGGATGGGCGAGATCGCAATGAATACGGCCATGTGGGCAACGCTGGTCCGGCTGAGCCCGGTGATAAAGAAAAACTGATTGAAGGTGATTCCGCACAGGCTGACCACGATCAGCCGCGGGAAATCCTGGCGTGCGAACGGACGCCGTCCGCCTTTCCACAGATAGATGGGGATCAGGCACAGCGTCGCGAGCCCGATCCGTATACCGGGCAAAACCAGCGGCGGGATCTCGCGCAGGGCAATTTTCCCGAGAACAAAGCTCAGCGCCCATGAAACGATCATGAACGCGACCATCAAATACAATCGCACCCGTGACGGTGCCACGGAAATCAAGCGATGACTTCCTCGCGCACCGTCACGTGCTTGAGAAAATCATGATCGATTTCGAAACCGAATCCGGGCGTGGTGGGAACCGCGATGGTCCCTTTCGGCGACACTTCGACGGCGGGCGAGATAATATCGCGAGCCCAATAACGCTTGCTCGCCGAGACATCACCGGGAAGAATGAAATTCGGCAGGGTTGAAAGCGCGATGTTGTGCGCGCGGCCGATGCCGGATTCGAGCATGCCTCCGCACCACACCGGAATCCCGTGCTGCTGCGCGACATCGTGGACGCGTTTGGCCTCGCGAAATCCGCCCACGCGGCCCAGCTTGATATTGATGATGCCGCACGCTTTCATACGGCTCGCCTGCTCGGCCTGATGCGCGGAGCGGATGCACTCGTCCAGGCAAATCGGCGTTTGCAATTGCGCTTGCAGTGCCACGTGGTCGATGATTTCGTCGTGCGCGAGCGGCTGTTCGATCATCATCAGGTTGAACTCGTCGAGAGCCTTCAGGCGTGGCGCGTCGTCGAGAGTGAAAGCAGAGTTGGCGTCGGCCATCAGTCGGATCGTCGGAAAATTCTTTCGCACTTCGCGAATTACGTCGACATCCCAGCCCGGCTTGATCTTCATCTTGATGCGCTGATATCCGGCGTTCACTTCGGTTTCGATTTTCTTAATAAGCTGCGGGACGGATTCCTGAATGCCGATGGAAACGCCGCAGGCGATTTCAGTTCGAGTGGCCCCACCGATTTGCTTGGCCAGCGGCACGTTGTTACGGCGCGCTTCCAGATCCCAGATGGCGACTTCGACTCCGCCGCTCGCCATGTGATGTCCGCGGATGTGCGCCGTGCGATCGGCGACCTGCGACGCGCTCTCGAAGGTGTGCTTCAGCACGCGCGGAGCGACGTAATCGCGAGCGATCAGCCACGCCGAATCGGTCCACTCTTCGTTGTAGAACGGATTTTCGCCCGCAGTGACTTCGCCCCATCCCGAAACACCGTCAGAAACGACCTCAACCAGCACGATGTGACGTTCGTAAGTCCGGCCGAAGCTGGTTTCGAAGAAATGCAGCAGCGGCATGCGGATCTGACGAAGAATGATGCGCTCTATTTGGAATCCCATGGGTTTGACCAATGTGTGAAAAGATAGGTGCCGGATTCCTGCGTTCGCTCGAACCCGGTCACCGCAAGGCCTTTCGAGAAATGTTGAAGAAACTGATCGCTCACGCGCTTCTGGATTTCCCGCGCCCGCGTCGGATCGGTTTCCTTAATCGTGTAAATATCGGAGGGCACGGAAATGCGCGCGACAATTTCTGACTGCGGCAGCTTCTCTCCCGCCAGAATGGATTTGACGCGCGGGCTCGCCAGCCACCATTCGGCGATGCAGCGATCCGTCGGTAAACCCGCGTGCAGCTTGCTGGACGTAGTGCCGTACTGGTTCAGCACGAAGCGGCGCACAATGGCTCCGAGCCGCTCCATATTGAAATACGCGTTCTTGATTTCGAGCGGATCGAAAGTCCACTCCATCAGCTCGATCCCCCGTGATAACGCTTCGCGGCGCTGCTCCAGCTTAAGCATCCGGCCGACGCCCGCGTCGCGATAGTCTTTCAGCACGCCCAGCATGTGGCTGTGCAGATACGGTTTGTCCTTGGCTTTAATTCCCGGGATCGCCAGGCAGAAACCGACCATATTTCCGCCGTCGAATGCGCCGAACGCCTGCCCGCCGACCTTGGTCGCGGTGACGAACAGTCGTACCGGGAGCAACTCGACTTCCTCGAATCCCCAGATGAGCTGCTGCAGCCGGACGGCTTCGACAAACTCGTCGTGATTGTGCAGCGCGCGGATCTCAATCATGCTGTTTCGCGTCCTGCCACAAGGTTTCCATCTCTTCGATGGAGGCGTCGCGGGGCGTCTTGCCGTTCGCGGCGAGCCCGGCTTCGACGTGCGCGAAGCGCCGCCGGAATTTCGCGTTGGTCTTGCGCAGTGCTTGTTCCGGATCGACCTTCAGAAATCGCGCAATGTTAACCAGCGTGAACAGAAGATCTCCAATTTCGTTTTCAGCGCCGGCCTGGTCCGGTGCGCGATGCAATTCCTCGAGTTCCTCGTCCAGTTTGTTGTAGACCTGATCGATGCTGGGCCAATCGAATCCGGCGCCCGCGGCGCGTGAAGAAATATGTTGCGCTTCCACCAGCGCCGGCACGGATCGCGAAATGGATGCAAGCAGCCCGGACAAACGCGGTTTTTCTTCGGCCTTGATTTCATCCCAGCGTTTTTTCACGTCGTCGGCGGTCTTGGCGTCGCCGGAGCCGAACACGTGTGGATGGCGGCGGATCAATTTAGAATTGATCGCGTCCAGCGAATCGGCAATTGTGAAATGACCCGCCTCGGCCGCCATCTGCGCGAAGAAAACTGGCTGTAGAAGAAGATCGCCCAACTCTTCGGCCAGCTCGCTCCAATCGCGCTTATCGATGGCGTCCATCACTTCATAAGTCTCTTCCAGAAGATAGGGCTTGATGGTGTCGAAATTCTGTTCGCGATCCCAAGGGCAGCCGCCAGGCGCGCGAAGGCGCTGCATGATTTCGACCAGGCGGGCGAAAGCGGCTCCAGCGGACAAATTGGGCTCGGATGTGGGCACGGGAATTCTCAGATTAACACGAGGTTGTAAACTGAAAGCATGTCGCTATCCCCAGGGAAGCTGAAACATCTTAAAGCGTTATCCAATCAGAACGGCGTTATCGCCGCCGCCGCGATGGATCAACGCGAGAGTTTGAAAAAAGCGATCGCTTCCGCGCGCGGCGTCGACGTCAAAGCGATCACTTGGGACATGATGTCCGAGTTCAAAACCACCGTCGCGCGCGTCCTGACTCCGCATGCGTCCGCCATTCTGCTCGATCCGGAATATGGGTTGGAAGCCGCCAAGGCGCGTTCGAGCAATGCGGGCCTGCTGCTCGCGTATGAAGAGAGCGGTTACGACAACACCAAGCCCGGCCGTCTGCCGGATCTTCTGCCGCACGTTTCCACCAAACGCATCGTCGATTGGGGAGCGAACGCGGTGAAGATTCTTCTGTACTATTCGCCGTTTGACGAGAAAGACGTAAATGACATCAAACACGCCTTCATCGAACGGATCGGCGCGGAGTGCGAGTTCTACCAGGTCCCGTTCTTTCTAGAATTCGTTGGCTACGATCCGAAAGGCGGCAACGAAAAAGGACTCGAGTACGCCAAGATCAAGCCGCAAGTGGTCGGCGGCGCGATGGAGGAATTCTCAAAAGATCAATATCGCGTCGACATATTAAAAGTCGAAGTGCCGGTGAATCTCGAATTTGTCGAAGGCAGCGGCGTCTACAAAGGCGAGAAGGCGTACACGCGGGCTGAAGCGCTGGATCTTTTCCGCCGCGCGGCAGCGGTGGCGAAAAAACCGTTCATCTATCTGAGCGCGGGCGTCGGCAACGCGCAGTTCGTCGAGAGCCTGGCGATGGCCACTGAATCCGGTGTCGAGTTCGCGGGCGTTCTATGCGGTCGCGCGACTTGGAAAGACGGCATGCCGATCTACGCAAAGGGCGGCGCGAAGGCGCTGGAAGACTGGTTGCTCGATCAGGGCGTGAAAAATATTGAGGCCGTCAACGCCGCGCTCAAGGGCGCAACGCCGTGGGCGAAAAAGCTAGGCATCGCGGCCTGATTCGCGTTCATTCGCGTGCATTCGCGGCCAAATCGAATTTGACGCCTTCCCACCTTGCGACCACCGCTGTCGCCAGGCAATTTCCCAACACATTCACCGACGTTCGCGCCATATCGAGCAGCGCGTCGATTCCTAATAACAACGCGATTCCTTCCGCCGGAAGATTGAAACTTGCCGCCGTGCCGGCCAGGATCACCAGCGCCGAGCGCGGGATTCCGGCGACGCCTTTACTGGTCAGCATCAGCGTGAGCATCATGACCAGTTGCGTCGAAAGCGGCATCGGCACGTCGCCCGCCTGAGCGATGAAGATGGACGCGAGCGAAAGATACAGCGTCGTCCCCACCAGGTTGAAGCTATAGCCCAGCGGCAGAACGAACGAAACGATGTGCTTCGGCACGCCGAACTGTTCCATGTTTTCGAGCGAACGCGGCAGCGCGGCTTCGCTGGCCGCCGTCGAAAAGGCGATCAGAAACGGCTCGCGCGCGTATTCAATGAAGCGCCGGATGGGCACGCGCGCGATTACCGCGGAACCTCCGAGAGCCACGATCACGACGATTGCTTCGGCGACATACAGGGTCGCCACAAGTTTCCCGAGGTTCACCAGAACACCGAGCCCCTTGTTGCCCACCGTGGCCGCAATCGCGCC
>Ga0210403_10000570_pt1 | contig 38034 bp, 35 predicted proteins | sample IncBWC19MmetaG_FD_150863 | JGI IMG/M metagenome (GOLD analysis project Ga0210403, IMG submission 150863) | Forest soil microbial communities from Barre Woods Harvard Forest LTER site, Petersham, Massachusetts, United States - Inc-BW-C-19-M | ecosystem: Environmental > Terrestrial > Soil >...
TTTGCTGGAAGAGGCCCACCTCAAGTTATCCAGCCTAGTCTCAGATCTGTTGGGTGTTAGCGCACGGCGCATGTTGCAAGCGATCGCCGACGGGGAAACCAATCCGGAGGCTCTGGCCGGCTTAGCCGATCGCCGCTTACGGGCCACCCCGGCGCAGTTAAGCGACGCGCTCGGCGCGTGCACCGAGCTGCACGCAGTCTATCGCCGGCTGATCAAGATGATGCTGGGGGAGTTGAAAGTAATCGAGGAACATACGGCAGAGCTGAATCAGGAGCTCGCAACGCTACTCCGCCCGCACCAAGACGCAGTCGAGCGGCTAGCCGAGGTGCCCGGTCTAGGCGTTGATTCCGCCCAACAGATCCTTGCCGAGGTAGGAGCCAATGCGGTCGTGTTTGCTTCCGACAAGAATCTCTGCTCTTGGGTAGGAGTCTGTCCTGGAGACGAGGAAAGTGCGGGGGAGTCTTCCAGTCATCGCTCCCCGCAAGGTAACCGACAGATGCGGCGTCTTCTCAACCAAGCCGCCAATGCTGCAGTCAAAACCAAAGGAAGCATTTTCGAAATTGTGTATCGCCGCCTGGTGCCGCGCCTAGGCCACAATCAAACCATCGGTGCTGTTGCCCATCGCCTATGTCGATTGATCTGGCTCCTTCTCCACAAAGGTGTTCGCTATGAAGAACGCGGTCCGGCGGTGAGCCAACGGTCAAGGCAAAACCGCACTAGCAAGATGATCAGAGAACTCCGAACGCTCGGTTATCGGGTGGAATTTCTCAATGCCGTACCCAGCAATCCAATGCCGTAGCCGGGATTTTCGACCGTGAGTGTTCATTGAAAGTGTGGCTGAAGAATTTTCGATAATGGGTGTAAATGGGCGTGTTCGTGGGTGTTTGACGAATTGGGTGTAATTGGGTGTATCATTGGGTGTCATGATCCATCCCGCCAGCCTCAAGATTACCCCAGAAATTCTCGGCTTCATTGCCGAACTCGATGAATTCAAAGGAGCTTGGCGGGCTCTAGGTACCTTGGCTCCCGAGCGTCTATCTGCCCTCCGCAGGGTAGCCACCATTGAAAGCATCGGATCATCCACCCGCATCGAAGGCAGCAAGCTCTCCGACAGGGAGGTTGAAAGGCTGCTGGCCAACCTTGAAATCAAGTCCTTCCATACGCGGGATGAACAGGAAGTGGCCGGCTACGCCGAAACCATGGAGCTGATTTTCCAGTCCTGGGACGAGATCACACTGACAGAAAACCACGTCAAGCAGCTGCACCGCGACTTGCTCAAATACAGCGAAAAGGACGCGCATCATCGCGGCGAATACAAGACCCAACCCAACAGTGTCGCGGCCTTTGACGAGACTGGAAAGCAGATCGCCATCGTGTTTGAAACGGCTGCCCCGTTCGACACGCCGCGCCTGATGACGGAAGTGGTCGGTTGGGCAAGGGAACAACTGGAGAGCCGTCAGCTGCATCCTTTGCTGATCATTGCCATTTTCCTCGTCGTATTTCTTGAAATCCACCCTTTTCAGGACGGCAACGGTCGTGTGAGCCGCATCCTGACCACCCTGTTGCTGTTGCGCGCTGGCTACGCCTATGTTCCCTATAGCTCACTGGAAAGCGTGATCGAACACAGCAAGGAAGGCTATTACGTCGCGCTGCGCCAGACGCAAGGGACGATCAGAACCGACACGCCGAACTGGCAGCCCTGGCTCTTGTTCTTCCTGGGTGCGCTTCAACAGCAGATGAAGCGGCTCGCCCAGAAAGTCGAAAGAGAGAAAATTGTTCTATCTGCCATACCCGAATTGTCCGTGAAAATCCTCGAGTATGCGCGTGAACACGGACGCGTCACCATCGGCGATATAGTTACACTGACCGGCACAAGTCGGAATACTCTCAAGCAGCACTTCCGCCAGCTTCTGGAAAAAGGCCACCTGGCTATGCACGGCAGAGGTCGCGGCGCCTGGTATGGGTTGGCATAGGGTCGAGAACTTTGTGGCCACACATAATGAAGATGAAGAATCTGAGCGCGGAAGGAATCCAGCTTTATCTGCTGATTAAGAGTCAGAGCAGCGCTCTCCTAAGTTGTTGTCGAGACACGCCTTAATCCTTGCCGGCTCCTAGTTTGGGGACTTCTTGGGGAGTCGAAGGACGCTTGGTGCTTCCGGCCTTAGAGGTATCCGTCGAAATCTTCACGCGGCTAACGAGATTCGAACGCACACTATCGCCACCTTATTGTGCTCCCAACGTGCCCGCGGATTTGTGACTGCGGTACGCATTTCTTGCCCAAGTCCTATTTCCCCCCAAGCTGATTCCTTTGACTCGGAGAATGGCAGAGCGCAGCCTTTTCAGTGCTACGTTATGCCGTGTTCTAAACAACTTAAGTGACTTCGGGTGGCCGCCTAAGTACTTGAGAAGTCGTGAGAGACACGCGAATCGTGGGTGGAAATCGTGGGTTCAAACCGGCTTCGCGGGGGCAACAACAGCGAGGGGCGAAATTCATTGCCAGTTCCAAGAACCCGTCAATCGAGGACGCTGCCGTGACAGGGCAGCAACGAGATGTAATTGATTGATATCAAACGGTGTCGGCGGACATCGATTGATACTAGAAGACATCGTACGACACTTCTTATCGTCCCCTTAACGTCCCCGGAATTGAAGTGCCGAATTCGATCACCACAATCGCGCTTTTCGACAGTAATCCCGGGCAAGCGGCGCAACTGGAGCGAACTTGGGAGTGCCGGGCCGTAGCGTGCGTTTATCCGCGCTTGGTTTGCGGCGTGATCCGCACGGATCTGTGAAGCAGATACACCGCGAAGAATTGGAGGACGGCGATAAAGAGCGGCCCAGCGCATTTCCCAAGATCATGCTCAAATAGACCGATTCCGGCGCACGGGTTCTCTGCAGGTGACCCAGCACGTTTTAAGAACCACTCTCGATCACGGCAGATCGGAACCAATTATGTTTACGTGCGTCAGATTTCCTGCTTGCGGCGCGGGGAAATCTCCTAAGGCCCAGTTACCTCGCACGGAGCCTCCATTAATGAGCACAGCGGGCGGGTTCGTTCCCCCGCCTCTCAATAGGACAGCAGCTTGCCCCCTGCCCGGCGCCGCACCCACAATTACATTCGTAAATTCATAACCCCAGGACCAGATGGTCGACGAGTTCGCAACGATCCCGAACTCGACATTTTCGAGATCGATGTTGCTTCCTCTTCCCGATCCCGAGCGGGGATTTAGCGTGGTGTCGGGCGAATCGGTCAGAAGCATCCCGGTCGAACGCGAGAATACGAAAAAATCACCGACTTCGAGGGAATCCATCCGGCCCACCACCAGAGCGGTACTGTTACTTAGTACCCAATTATCGATGGCTGTCGGATACGCCGCATTTTCCACTTCGTCCCAGAAGACGCCATGGTGCAGGTTGTGCAGCGTCGTGAAGTCATAAGTATGATCGATGTGGACACCAATATTAAAGGCACCTATGAACAGATCCTCGGCGATAACTCTACCGATGCTGCCAGGCGCATTATCGATGTCGAGGAAGTTGTAGGCATTGGTTACTGTAGAGCGGGCTATTTTCGTGGCGGGAAAGTTGGTCAAGATAGTAAACGGGTAAACCGTAGGAGCCGAAGCGCTAGTTTTAACCTGATTCGGGTAGTGGAAGAGGATGTCAGTCACTCCGGACCCGAGGCCGTTGAGAGTCACGAATGGAGCACTCGAATTGGTGACTAAGAGAGTGGGGGCAATCGCAGTCGCATCGGGATCGACTCCTTTCACGTCGAAAGGTCCTTCAATTGTTCCGCACAAGACCACCCCTCCCGGTACTTGAAGCGTGCCAGTTGTAAAATAGCGGGCCACCTTGAGCCGCCTCCGGCTGCAGCCGCGGCGTTGATCGCATTCTGAATTGCAGCGGTGTCGTCGGTGACCCCGTCACCCTTCGCTCCAAACCACTCCACGGGAAATGCAGCGACTAGGGCTCCGACATTGATGGCGTTCGAGCTTCCGCTGATGGAGGACGTGGACTTGTCGGTTGCTGTGATCACTTGCGCGCCGGGCGTCGTCAAAATAGCCGAAAACGCTTGGCCGGAGACCAACCTCGAGTCGGGCGGAATCTGAGCGCGAGGATCGCTGGAAGTGAAATGTATCGTGCCGGAGTAATTCGTGACTGGATGATTCGATGCATCGAGCGCGGTTACCGTGAAGTTGAACGACACCGCGTTAACCGCGTTGGCGGGAGTGCTGACAGAGAAAATGAGTGGCCATGGGGGAAGAAACCGGAGTGCTAGTCGTACCGCCGCCGCCACAAGCATTGAGAAGAGTCAAACTCAATGCAATCGATAATAGCAACGAAAATCTCGTCATATTGTCGCCCCCAGGTTGCAGATCCGCTCGTGCGGGAATCTCTGCTTTAGGGAATGTTGTATCCGACTACATTTACGGCGGTGAGGTTGCCCGCCGGTGGTGTTGGAAAAGGGCCCACGGCAAAACTGCCGCCCCCCACCGATCCTCCATTGACCAACACGTTGGGCGGGATAGATCCGCCTGCTTTCAATTGAACCGCCGCTTGCGCGACAACGGAACCGCCTCCGCCGGCAACCAAATTCGTGAACTCATAGCCTGCCGAGTTGGACGCGGTGACAATGATGCCATTCACGATAGAATCGAGGTCGATGTCGCTTCCAGTTCCATAGCCGCAACGAGGATTTTGAGATGTGTCGGGCGAATCGGTCAGAAGCATCCCGGTGAAATGGGCGAACACATTGAAATCGTGCACCTCCAGGCTGTCCACACGGTTCACCACCAGGGCGATCGCGTGGCTTTGCACCCAGGTGTCGATCGGTTGTGGCCAAGAAGGATCTTGCACCTGCACCAAGTCCCAGTACACCTGATGAACCAGATTGCGCAAGGTGACATGGTCGTACGCATGGTCAATGTTGACGCCGATATTGAACGCTCCGATGAATAGATCCTGAGCAATGACTCTGCCGCTCTCGATGTCGAGGAAATTGTAGGCGTTGGTCACCAAGCAGCGGACCACCTTCGTGCCCGGAGAAGTCACCTGGATCGTGTACGGATAAACGTTCGGAGCGGAGGCGCTGGCCGCAGCTTGGTTCGGGTAATGGAAAAGCAGGTCGGTCACTCCGGCTCCCGCCCCTTGCAATGTTATAAAGGTCGCGCTGGTATTGGTGACCAAGAGCGTGGGCGCAACCACCGTCTGGGCGGGATTCACTCCAAAGCCGACATCGAACGGACCTTCGATCACGCCGCATAACACTACGCCCGCCGGCACAAGGAATGTGCCGGTGGTAAAGTAGCGAGCCACGTTGAAGACGACTGACCCGCCGCCTGCCGAAGCAGCAGCGTTGATCGCGCTTTGAATCGCAGCCGTGTCGTCGGTGTGCCCATCGCCCCTTCCCCCGAACGCATTTACCGATGTGCCCACACACACAGCCTCCGCAGGAGTCACGCAACCTGCAAAGAGAATCCAAATGAGAACAAGTCCAAAAGCGGTCTTCATCGCCATTCTCCCCGTAGGTACGGTTAGCGGATTATCTCTGCTTCCCAGTCGCTCCACCAAATGCGGGTGCGGGCATTCCTCACGATCCTTGAGTTACCGCCCCGTGCAAGCGCACCGTCCATTCCGCCATGCTCTCCTGTTTGGCTACAGCCATCACTGCACTTCACAACTGCCTTGGAGGCGGCCAAAGCCGCTGGAGCAACGTCTCGTGGTGTCGACCAGGTCCGGTCCCGAGGGTCCGCAGTTTTCATTGGCCGTGCTGGTTGCGGGCTGCCCAGCCGGACACTGAGCTTGATCTTGCGTGACACTACACATGACGGGATCAATAGGGCCAAAGCAGCGCCCTGTCAGCGTGTGCATGGTCGTCGTCCCCGTGCCGGACAAGGTCACAGTCTGCGGACTGCCGGCAGCGTTGTCGGTAATGGAAAGCGTTCCGGCCAGGTTGCCAGCACCGCCGGGAGTGAAAGTCACGTTGATCGTGCAATTCGCTCCCGATGCCAGGCTTGAACCCTGGCAGTTGTCAGTCTCGCCAAAGTTAGCGGTCGCGGCGATGCTCGTAATATTCAGCGCAGCAGTGCCGTAATTGGTCACCGTGATGGACAGCGCGGGGCTGGTGGTCCCGACGAATTGGGTCGCAAAACCTAAGTTCATCGCTGACAGCGTAGCGTTCGGACCTGAAGTTAGCCCTACGCCACTGAGAGCGATGACATGTGGGCTGCCCAAAGTGTTGTCGAGGATGGTTATCGAGGCGCTCAGCGGACCCGACTGTGTGGGCGCGAAGAGGTTGTTGATGACGCAGTTTGCTCCCGCGGCGATAGTCGCCAGGCACGTGTTGTTCCCACCGAAATCATAGACATCGGTTCCACCGATCAAGATGTTGCTGATCGCCACCGCCGATGTGCCGGTGTTGGTGATTGTGTCGGGCTGTGTTCCACTCACGGAGCCAACCACTTGTGGGGCAAAAGTCTGGCTCGATGCAGAGAGAGTAACCGTGTCCGGCTCAAGGAGAATGGAAACGGTGTAGGACTGCGAAGCTGAGTGGCTGGCAGAATCCGCCACCTTGACGGTGAACGCCTGTCCCTGTACCGCCGTATCGGGGGTGCCGGAAATCGTTACAGCATTCGTCGTGCTGTTGCTGAGCGCTACATTATGAGGTAGCGCGCCCGTGCTCACCGTCCAAGTGAAAGGACCGACACCGCCAGTTGCCTGGACGGTTTGGCTGTAGGGTGTTTCCGACGTGCCGTTGGGCAGCGAGGCCGTGGTGATCGTCAACCGCTGTATGGTTTGTTGCGACGACCCGCCGCCGCACCCCGAAAGCAGCGCAACGGAAATAACGCACGAAAGAACGATCGTCAAGCGCATTGCGGATTTCATAACTTTCCTTAAACCCTGTACCATCGAGCGACTCGCCAAGACCCAATCAATGTGCGAGTTCTTAGCCAAAATGAGTCAGCAGTAATTCGGACAGTCCCTCTTCGAGATCCTCTCCTCGACTTCCCGAGGTTTCAGGTGAAGACTCCCCACTACTTACACATGCGGAAACCAGAGCAGAAATCGATCATGTCGAGTGCTTTTATTCGATCGATAGGGCGAGGTCAGGCGTAGGAGCGTTGTACAATGCCTCAACCTGAAGTTCATTGTTTTCAGCGCACAGGGCTATGTCCGCTACACATGATGTGACGCACTTGCTGGTGCAATGGGCCAACGGCGATAAAGAGGCCCTCGGCGACCTCACGCCGCTTGTTTATAAGGAGTTGCGCAAGCTTGCTGCCAGCCATCTGCGGAGAGAGCGCAAGAGCCACACGTTACAGCCGACAGCTCTTGTCCACGAAGCGTACTTGCGGCTGGTTGATCAGAAGAATCCGACTTGGCACGGCCGATCGCATTTTTTTGGTGTGGCGGCGCGCCTGATGCGGCAAATCCTGGTGGACCACGCACGCAAAAAACAAGCGGACAAGCGAGCGGCAATTGAAGTATCGCTGGATGAGGTGGTGAGTTTTGAGAAGCAGCGGGCCGGGAACCTTTTGGCTCTGGATGCCAGCCTCGATGCGCTTGAGAAGGTTGACCCCCGAAAGTGCCGAGCTGTCGAACTCCGTTACTTCGGCGGACTCTCCATGGATGAGATTGCCGCAACCATGGAAGTTTCCGCAGTCACCGTGCGGCGCGACTTGAGGATGGCAGAAGCCTGGCTCCATCGCGACATGCAAAGCGAGTAGGTGTCTTTTGACTCCGGAACGTTGGGCCGAAATCGAGGATTTATTTCATCGTGCTGCCGAGTGCGATGCAAATCGGCGCACCGCTCTGCTGGACGAAGCCTGCAACAGCGATGTGGAATTGCGGCGAGAAGTAGAGGCCCTGCTTTCTTCTGAGGCAAACGCCCGCGATCATGTTCAAGCTACCGTACATTCTGAGCTTCATGACTTCGGCTTTTCTTTGACCGGGGAAGTCGTATCGCACTACCGAATTCTCGACGGACTCGGCGGCGGCGGTATGGGTCTGGTTTACCGAGCCGAGGACATCAAACTGGGCCGCCGTGTGGCGCTAAAATTCCTGCCCGAAGAATCGGCAAAAGATCCGGCGGCGTTGGCACGGTTTGAACGGGAGGCGCGCGCGGCTTCGTCGCTCGAACATCCAAATATCTGCCCGATTTATGAATTCGGAGAGCATGAGGGCAAACGGTTTCTTGTAATGCAGTTGTTGGAAGGGCAGACGCTCCGGGAATTGCTGGAGAGCAAGCGGCGCGAAGCGTCGGTGTCTCACTCAAGTGCGACGTCACCAAGCCGAAACTCGCTGCCGCTCGAACAAGTAATCGACCTTGCCATCCAGATAGCGGACGGATTGGATGCCGCGCACAGGAAGGGCATCATCCATCGCGATATCAAGCCTGCGAATATTTTTGTGACCAGCCAGGGCCAGGCCAAGATTCTGGATTTTGGGCTGGCGAAACTTGCTCATGGCGCAGCAGAGGAAGCTGACGACCTGAAGCATGAAAGTAGCGGCGGCAATACCAACCGAGCAGCGCTGGAAATTGCGCCGCACGCGACACCCGATCCATGGCTGAGCCGAACTGGCGTGGCGATGGGTACGGCTGGTTACATGTCGCCAGAACAAGCGCGCAGCGAAAAACTGGATGCGCGAACCGATCTTTTTTCTTTTGGCCTTGTGCTCTATGAAATGGCGACGGGACACCGCGCCTTCGAGGGAGACACAGGGCTAGCGCTGCGTAACGCAATCCTCACGCAAACGCAAGCTCCAGCGCGAGAACTCAACCCGAAGCTTCCAGCGAAACTCGGGCAAATCATCGCGAAGATGCTCGAAAAGAATCGCGACGCGCGCTACCAGAACGTGCCGGAAGTGCGTGCCGATCTTGAGACTCTGAAACGTGAGTTGGCGCCGAGAAGCCCACTCCGCTGGTTGGTCATGGTTGGTGCGCCGGTTTTCGCCCTACTTGTCGTGGCGGCGATTTGGATTGAAAGACGGCAGCCGCCGTCCAACCCAGTTCTCCCAAACATCAAGTTTCAGCAACTCACCAGTAATTCCCCAGAGAATCCGGTGAGCAGTGGGGCGATTTCGCCCAACGGCAAATACCTCGCGTATGTTGACACCCAAGGAATGCACCTCAAAGAGATCGAAACCGGGGCCACGCAAGTCATTCCCCAACCTCCCGACCTAAAGAAGGATAGTGTGAATTGGGAAATCACCGATCTTGCCTGGTTTCCTGACAGCACGCGTTTTCTTGCAAATTCCCATCCAATAAACGAGAGCGGAGACGCTTGGTCATCGCGAACTTCTAACATTTGGATTTTCTCGCGGCTGAACGGAGCGCCACGTAAGCTTCGCGAACACGCCGTCGCATGGTCCGTTTCTCCAGATGGCACCCTGATTTCGTTCGGTACAAACTTCGGAAAACTTGGCGAACGCGAAATCTGGCTGATGGACTCCAAGGGCGAGCAAGCTCGCAAGCTTATTGATACCGACGAGAATAGCTCCATTAACGTATTTCTTTGGTCGCACGACAGCCAACGCGGACTCTACATAAGGACAGATTCTTCGGGCGACAGTTTCCTGAGCCGCAATGTACACGGTGGCCCGCCGGTTACCGTTCTTACCTCTCCCGAAATGCCGCAGGCTAAAGATCTCCGAGGCGATTTTTCCTGGTTGCCCGATGGACGTCTGATCTACCAACTTGCCGACTCTGGTTCTGGTACTACCTCAACCGAAGAAACGTGCAATTTTTGGACTATGCGACTGGACGTACACACTGGCCTAGTTATCGAGAAAGCCAGACAGCTGACTAGCTGGACAGGATTCTGCGTGAACAACATGACGAACGCAAGCGCTGATGGCAAGCGGCTGGCGTTCCTGCGCGGGGCGAATCACGGCACCATATACCTAGCTGACCTTGAAGCACATGGAACACGTTTGCGAAATTCACGGCATTTCACATTGGATGAAAGCAATAACAGCGCACAGGACTGGACGAACGATAGCAAGAGCGTTGTCTTCACATCAGATCGCACCGGGCCATTCGCGATTTACAAGCAGTCACTCGACGAGGATACACCAGAACTCATTTCCACTGGACCCGCTGGCTTTCGCGACACGCCTGTAACCCCCGATGGCAAGTGGATCTTCGGCATTCCCTGGGAAGCCGCAAACGCCCCCTCCGGTGGGGATAGGCTGATGCGGATTCCTCTCCAAGGGGGACCGCCGGAACCGGTGACTACAATTTCGGGGGGTGCGATTAGCTGCGCTAGACCTCCGTCCAGGACGTGCGTGTTAGAAGAGAAGACCAAAGATGGCAAGCATATGACTTTTACGGCGATAGATCCTGTCCAGGGTCGAGGCCGGGAGCTGGCCCGTTTTGACACCGAAGGGGAGTTCTCATTTGATGTCTCTCCCAACGGTGCGCGGCTGGCTGTAAGCGCAAATCCGCAAGGGCCCATCCACATTCTTTCCCTGCAAGGACACGCGGAACATGTGATCCCAGCGAAATTCAATTACTTGATGGGAGACATCGATTGGACATCGGATGGCAAAGGACTGTACATAACTGATCGAGTGAAACGCACCACAGTTCTCTCGTACCTGGAACTGAACGGCAGGACACACGTCCTATGGGAGAATCGCGGTGGCGGGGGGATGTGGGCAAAGCCCTCGCCTGACGGCCGTCGTCTCGCAATCGTGAACTGGAGTACCAACAACAACTTTGTGATGATGGAAAACTTCTGAACCTTCTCACGTCAAAATTTAAGCTGCGCTTTCAACTGAATCATCCTGGGCGTCACATCGCCTCCCAGGCCGGAGCCGAGGATGCTGGTAGGCGGTTGCGCCTGGTAAAAAATCTCCCCTATGAATTCATCCGTCCAGTGTTCCGGGATCCCAAAATTGGGATGGTTGAAAAGATTGAAGAACTGAAACCCAATTCCCAGCGTGGCGTGTTCCCAGCCTGGAATTCTCGTGTTCTTCATAATGCCAAAGTCGGTGTTGAAGTAAGCCGGCGCTCGGAAACGGTTTCTGCCCTGCGAGAACGACACTGCTGATCCGTCGCACACGCCCGGCGCACCCAGGTGTCCGGTGTTGAATCCAGTTTCGCATCCTGCTTGCACGAAGAGCGCACTTGAATTGGGAACTGCAGTTCCGTTCACCACGGAAAACTGTGCGGGCAGGCAAGTGTGTACTGGTCGAGTAAATGCAGCCCCCTCGCCGCAGGAAGAAGCGGCAGGCAGAGGTCCGACGGGGACGGCGTAGATCTGTCCAAAATAATTGTTTTGCTGCAGGTTGGAAGACTCAGTATGGTCGAATACCGTGTAGGGAAATCCAGTGTGGGCAAAAATCGTTCCGGAAATCTGCCATCCCTTGACCAGATATTCGGGACCGTGGCCGCCCAGCGCCGCTTTCACCGGTAGCTCCCACACATAATTTGAATTCAAGGAGTGGCGCACGTCGTAGTCCGCCGGCCCGTAAGCTCCGCGCAGATTTGCGGGGTCTTGTGGAGAAATCCAACTGCCGGTTGTAAATCCAAAGAATCCGCCGTTTGAGACTTCGTCGAAGGCATGGCTGTACGTGTAGTTCACCTGGACCAACCCGTTACCAAAACCGGTGAATTCGTGCCGGAACGAAGCCACCACCCCGTTGTAGTTGGAGATTGCATCTGAGTGGTACTGGTTGACGAGGCCAAACCGCGGATCGACCGGTCGGGAAGGAAGCGAACCGAACCCAAAAGCGTTGGCGCTCGAGTTCACCTCCAACTCGTGAATGCCGTGATGCCCAAAATAACCGATGCTTGCCGAAGTGTGAGCGCCGATCGCTTGTTGCCACTCCAGGCTCCATCTCTGGTATTGCGGCAAGTGCATCTTCCTCTCGGAAACTGTCAGAGACGGTGGAGCGAAGTTCGTGACGCTGGCTTTCATTTGAGCCAGTGCGTTACCTGCGGCGAAGCCATCAACAAAGGCGGCATTGGACGCCTCCGTGGTATTGAACAGGCTGTTGGCTTCGTGCGGAGCAAGGTTCCCGGAAAAGGCGTTAAAGAAGGTGAAGTTCGGTGCGTTGAGGTAGAAAGATTCGGACAACGCCGCTGGCAACGGATCGTAAAAGACGCCGAACCCGCCGCGCAGGACGCTGTTGTGAGAAACGCCCAGGGGTTGCCAGGCAAAGCCGAAGCGCGGTGACCACAGAATATTGTCGAGGCCGATCAGGGCGTGGTCCTGATTAGTGAGGATCGCCTGGTTGTACGGCTGGTTAGGATCATGACTCATGGATTCGAACCGAACTCCGGGCCTGGAAAAGCAATGGCTCTCACACAAAGGATTAGAGTAGTGTTCCGCACGAAGCGCTAAGGTCAGTGTCAGATTGGGGAACGCATGCCATTCATCTTGACCATAGGCAGCAGAGTTTATGAATGAAAGCGGAATTGCCGATGCCAAGGTGAATGACTGCGTCAGTGTCGTGGAATCGCTGGACGACGTCACCGGGTCCATACCGCCTTGATAAAAGGCGTCTAGTGTTTGTGGACTCAGAGTTCCCAGCGTGTTTCCCGAATTCGGCGGTGTGCGCCAAGAAATTCGCGCGAAGTTAACGCCAAACCCCCATTTTTGCTTGCCCCGGGTTTTCACTAGATCATCGGAAGCTTGATACTGCCAGCAATCACAACCGTAAGCGCCAGCCCCGCTTGTCCCGACGTTATTGAAGGTGCCTGGAACACCGAAGTTCAAAGCTGTGGGGAGTGCAGCGAGAGCTTGGGCTGGATGACTTGTCCGCCAAAAGTAAGAATGATCCGACCCTGCAACAAGAAATTGGTTTGCCGCCGCGGAACTAAAGGAGTGCGTTTCCACCAATTGCCCTTGCCACAATGAAACATCGTAGTCGCTGTCGAAAGCAGGACTGATGGGATCTGTGTAAAACGCCCCTGTGCCCTGTTCCCGTTGTACGCGTAAGAAAATGCGGTCGCTATTTGTCGCAGTCCAGTCCAACCGCCCAGATGTGAGCGCATCCTGACTGGGGCGGCCGCGAGTCGTGATGAAATGCACGGCACATGGGAGGTCAACCCCGAGCTGGCCTTTAGCTGACTTTGGACCGATGAATCCGGTACAGCCCGTTGGATCGTTTGGGTCGAACCCGCCAGGAACTGCGGAATCCGCTCCGGGTGCCGCGTTGTACAAATTCAACACCTGCTTATAAAACGTATCCGAGGCTGATGTTGGACCGAACCTGGAGTCAATATTTGCTATGGTCGCAGACTCAAAATCAGGGCTTGGCATCCCGATTGTTAAAATCTGCGGAATGAGTAGTCGCAGGCCCTCGCTATCGATGAAGAAAAATAGTTTGTCCTTCCTGATGGGGCCGCCGAATGAGCCAGCCCACTGGTTGGCGATAGAGAACGGGCGTGGAACGCCGAGTGCGTTACTGAGCCAATCGTTGGCATTGAACACGCGGCCGTTCCAATAATATTGCGCGTTCCCGTGAAAGCCATTGCTGCCAGACTTGGTCATGTAGTTTATGTTGCCGCCCGCCGCCTCACCAAACTGCGCGGAGTAGCCGGTGCTGATGACGGTTGCCTCCTCAACCTGATTCTGACCCAAGACAAGTCCGAGCGACCCGCCTGCAACAAAGTTCTGACCGTTGTCTGTAATACTCATGCCGTCCATGGTGTAGCTGTAAGAAGACCCCGGCATCCCCAGAATCGAAAAATTAGCCGCGCCTCCCTGGATGCCGCCCGTGGCCCCGCTATCGCTATTCATGATCACGCCGGTAGCGGTTTGCGCGATGTACGTGAGGTCATTTCCAGGATTCGGAACCTCGGAGATTTGCTTTTGATTTAGCGTCGTTGAGACGTCGCCATTCTCTGCCTGAATGTTGGGCGCATCATCAGTCACCGTGACTTCACTGTTTGTTTTCGGGATTTCGAGCGTGACGTTGACGGTACCCGGCGGTCCGAGCAATACATTCACTGCCCGGCGCTCCTGTCGAAAGCCTGCATGCGTGACCGTCAGCGTGTAGGCAGAGGGCGCCAGAAAAAAGAACCGGTACACGCCCTCTCGATCGGTTTTCGTCAGTTGGCGGACCCCCTTGAGGTTGTCTTTAATCTCGACATCCGCATCGGGCACAACGGCATGGCTCGGATCGCTCACTACTCCGGCAAGTCCCCCACTGTTCGTGGTCTGGGCGATCGATAGACGGCAGACAGGCAGCAGAAGCAGGAGGCCCATTACAACCAAGAGCGAGGGGCGCCGACGGCCAAGGGCCTGGCCCACGCGCTGGTTGAATGAGTCCACTGAGCAGCCATGCTAGGCCGCTGGGACTCGGAGGTCAATGGATTAGGCCAAGGGGCCGCAGTATCTGCCACGGTTGAGCATCGTCAAGCCCGCGATAAAGCCTTGCTTCAATTTCTCCCTGAATCGTCGGCAAACCACCAGTTATCAGTAACCCAGCATCGCCAGCGTTGCCGCCGCAAAGCAATTCACCTGACCGGTTTCGCCAACCCTTCGGCTCTATGTCTGAAGATTCTTCTACGCCGCAACGGCGGCGTAGGAGGATAGGATGCAACACGGATGTATACAACGAAACAGTCGCAAGGAAGGCCCTGATGTCTGGCAGTTTCGCTGGTCTGAGACCCGACTTGACGGGAAGCGTCTTTACCACAAGAAAATTATCGGCACAGTCGAACAATATCCTGATGAAGATGCTGCGCGGCGCTCCGTAGTAGGGTTGGTCTCAGAACTCAACACCGATGGCCGACCAACGAATTCCGGCACAATGACCGTTGCTCAACTCTGTGATCACTTCGAGCAACGCGAACTCGCAAAGGAAAACACTTGGCGCAGTCACGCGACCAAGAAAATCTACAAGGCGTACTTGACTCGGTGGATTCGTCCTCAGTGGAAGAAATACCAGCTTGCTGAGGTTAGAACCATACAGGTCGAGTCCTGGCTTCGCGGATTGCCATTAACAAAAAGCAGTTGTGCCAAAATCCGAAACCTGATGTCCGTTCTGTTTAATCACTGCCGATATGAGTTGTTTGACCGCAACCCAATCTACCTCGTTTCGTCAGAGCGCCAAACGCCGAACACCACCCACCACTCTGGTGCCCGCCGAAATCAAGGCGCTAATCGACAGCCTGGCACTTCGAGAAAGCACATTAGTTCTTCTTGCGGCTACCACTGGGTTGCGGCAGAGCGAGATATTCGGCTTGAAGTGGGGCGATATCGACTTCGAGCGAGGCACGATGAGCGTCATCCGTTCCATCGTGTACGGAGTGGTGGGCCCGTGCAAGACCGAATCATCGCAAAAACCTGTGCCAATGCATTCGACTCTCGGGGACGCTCTGACGCAGTGGAAAAAACGTTGTACCTACATCAGGCCGGAGGACTGGGTTTTTGCAAGCAAGCGCTATCGGGGGCGAAGACCGTACTGGGGCCAAGCGATCTTGCGCAAATACATACGTCCTGTTGCCCAACGAGTCGGAATTCAGAAGCGATTCGGATGGCATACGTTCCGGCACACCTACTCGACCCTGCTGCGAAGCGTGGGGACTGAGTTCAAGGTGATGCAGGAGCTGCTGCGGCATTCATCGTTCCGCTCGACGCTGGACGTTTACACGCAGGCAGTAACGCCCGCGAAGCATGCAGCGCAGGCGGCGGTGATATCGCTGGTATTTTCTTCCGACAAGGATGGAGCGCCACTCGTCGCTGGATAGGAAACTGTGGGTCGCCGAAAATGGGCGCAAAAAGGGCGCGAAACGTGCCCTTTTTGCGCCCTCGATGGTTTGGCTCGTAGACTGGGATCACAATGGACAAGGCGCACTGTCCTTATTGTATGGGTAAGGATTTCATGGTACCCGGCAGTATGGACGAGACCCTTGTGCCCCGTCGCGGGTAAGACCCGATTTTTCAATCGATTAACTACGGAGTCCGGTGGCACGTCGCTTGCATCGGAAATTGCCTAGGGAGACCCTCATTTCGCGCCTCGGGGTTTTCCACCCAGCATCCACGTCGTCTGATCGGGGCCCCTAATGGGACGTGTACCTCATTCTTGGCGAGAAGCCTACACATCGGCGTTGAGAGAATCTGATGCCAGCAAGTTGATCGGGCGTATTGACTACGCGATTACCGCCATCCAAAGACGGTATTCTGAATGGGGAACAGATCCTGGAACTCCGGCTGAACTGACCGCAATCCAAACCTGTATCTCTGCTCTTGTGCGCCAGATGAAACAAAAGCAACTTGGGAAGCGTGGCGCAGTCCTTTCAGCAGCATCAAGGGGAAGCTCAAGCGCGACGGAGCTGAGCCTGAGAAAGGACCGAGGACAAGCCGCGCGCTCATTGTTTCTTCTCCCATGAAACACTGCTCAGGCTCGCCAAGCCTCCGCGCTGAAACCGACCCTCCACCTTACCTTCCACCCCAACTCTGGCGCGTTCAGTAGCCGCAAAATCGCAATTGCCCGTAAGTAGAAGTCAAACCAGATTGAGGAGACTTCGAAATGCGAACAGTAGCCCTCCCCCTGCTGCTTCTCGTGCTGGTGTGTTCGGCCAGCGCGCAAACCACCTACACTACAACCCAAGATGTCTGTGGCGGCAAAGCGTTCCAATATTGCCAGATGCCCGTGACATCCAATCCGCCAAGTTCGATAACAACGCTGATTATGGACAACCGATCCGGTACCGGCGCGATGTACATCGGGGCATTCACTCTGGCCGACCAGGTGCAGGGCGTCTACTCAGAATTTGTTGCCAATCCGGACGGCAGTCATAGCCCCTTCTATGGCTCAGCCGCATTTAACTCTAACGATGGCACGGTGACAGGAACCTTCTTGTTTTATGCCTACTACGTCAGCACATGCTCCGGCCGGGGCTGTGGCGGCACGTTGGGCTGGCACTATCGTATCTTGGCAGGAAGCACCGTGAAGCTCAACAAGTAAATCGCCCCAACCTGGGGAACCCATGGATCGTGCCGTGCTTGTTTCAGAAGAGCACACATGACCATGATCCGAGGGGTTCCCCCGTTTAGTAACTCTCGAATCGCTGTCGTAAACGAGCGGTTGCACTCAAACCCTGGTCATCGGGGTCAATGAGTTCAATCGCAAGTTAACTCCAAACATCACAAAGGTTGTGTTAGTTGGCGTTCGACGGGAACGTGATACCCCAGAAATTACGTGCTTGATCGTCCATTTCGACAAACTCGATGGCGTAGATGGGGATTCCCCTGACGGGGGCCAAGTGGGCGATGACACGGGCGGAAACCTGAATGCCACGCTTATTGCGCACCAAGACAACGGACCCGACCAACAGCTCACGATTTAGTTGAACGGCAGCGCCGTGCCGATTCAGGTTGGTGGCGTTGGCGGGCACCGTAAAGGAACATTTTCGCCGATCCTCCCCGGACAACCCTACATGGGCGCTGAGGGCCATCCGTCTGGTCCGACGCCTCGCTGGCTGACTGCGATTAACGTTTGCACTGGCCATTTGGTCGGTGCGGACGGAAGCGGTGCGCTTCAGGTTCATACTTGATGAGAAAGATTAGATTGAGCGGATGCACGCAGCAATGTACGTCGGTCACCCCGGCCAGGTTACCTCTGCGGGTTCCAGGCATGACGAAAACCCCAAAAAACGCCGCATTTCCGGGCTAGGCGCGAGATTGTTGGTGAAAACAGGCGTCTCTGACATTGCACGCGGGCATAGTGAACGAACACTAAAATTCAACGCTGCTCGAACCGTTCCCATAATCTCGGTCGGGGCGTTTTTCACTTTCGATTTTTACTATCACTGCTATTTCATCGGGGCTCGTGATTCTCTCGATCTGGGTGGCGAGTATTGCTGAAAGAAAAATACAACGCTCCGTTCGGGCTGCAGCAAACTTTACATGCCCCATTTGTCATCGAATCGCCGACTGTGAACCGAGGGATACTGTGACAATCTCGTCCTAACTAGACTAGTCGAGAACAGGCCATAACGCTTATGGTCGTGAAGATGGCATGTCTAGTACACTAGTAGACATTCGATAAGGGGCGTGAATAATCCCTCAGTTCGCATATTAGACTCTGCGCTGCAGAATAAGTATGCCATTCAGCTATGTCGTCTACAGTGAGCATCGTCTGGTTATCAGCACTGGATCGGGTCGTGTGACGTGGGAGGAAATCAAAGAGCGCCAAGACCAAACCAAGTCCGATCCCGACTTCAACCCAGAGTTCAATCAAGTCGTAGATTTGCGGGCGGTTACCAGTTTCGATATGACGAGTGAACAGGTTAGACTCCTAGCACGTCGTATGATCTTTTCACCCCGATCTAAACGCGCTTTTGTTGCCGCTAGTCCGGCTGTCTTCGGTGTGGGACGAATGTGGGAAATCTTTACTGAACTGTCGGCGAACCCTTCGCAGATCCGAGTATTCTACGACCTTCCTTTAGCATTGAAATGGCTTAATCTAGAGACCCTTCCGCAATAGCCGCTGCAATCAGTGTTAAACCTGGGATGGAGAAACGCCCGGTCCTCGAATGATCGGCGCGGCGGTTAGTCCGTTGTGCGGACTAATTTGCGGTCTATGGCAGAAGGGGCCGTATAGATATAGAGGGGTGAGAATTCGCTACCAGCCCACCACCATTTGTCACTTCACTTCCCGGACTTCGCTGTTGAGGCATGAAGAAGGTGAATGTAATACAGATTTTCTCGCCAACTAGTGACACGTTCCGCTGCCCGAGTCTTTGAAAGTCTTTCCAGCCTCCGGTACAAATACCCAATCGTAACTAGTGGGGTGCAGCGTCAATTTCAAGACTCCAAACGTATCCGCCTGATGAACCTCACTGTTGGGTTTAATGTTCGCAAAGATGCGGTGTGAATTCTTGCCTCCCGTACCAACCACGAATTCCCGTATACCTCTCTCCGGGTCAAGTTTTCCCGATGGGTCTTGCGGCGCGAAACGCTCATAATCGTGATCGTGCCCATTCAACACCACTTCTACATTTGCTGAGTAGAGTGCGTCCCATAGCGGCTTGATTTTGGGGTCGTTGCCGTGTTTTGCTCCCGAACTAAACAGGGGACTGTGCCAGTAAGCCAAGGTACATTTCGCGGGATGATCCTTCAGATCTTGCCGCAACCATTTCTCCTGCGCTGAACCAGTCCCACAGCCGCCCACAGCGTCACATTCACTGTTCAGGACGACGATGTGCCAGTCGGCGAGATCGTAGCTGTAATAGCCTTTCTTCGGATCGCCCGCAGCGGCCCCAAAGTAGCGGACGTAGCCGGAAGCCCCGTCGCTGTGATACTCATGATTTCCCGGTGCAGGGCGTGTACGATCCTTGAAGCGTCCCCAGGTGGGCCCATAGCAGTTGGCGAACTGCTCATCGGAGCCATCAGAATAGGCCAAGTCTCCGGCGGCGAACACGGTGCCCGGAATGTTGTCGATAAGCTTCGCAGTAGCCTGGGCTCCTGCCAAGTCGTCACAACTGGCGATGTCACCGGCTCCGACCAACACGGCGTCCTTCTGTGCTGCACCGAAAATGGAAAGTCCCATCACAGCAGTAACGAGTACAGTGATCCGCGAGATTTTCATGTGACACCCTCACTCGTGACGATACCGGCTCCGCATTAAAGGAACCTGAAAGAGAGGGTTGTGGCCAAGCTCGACGCTATCAGGTCCTCAGCGCTCAAATTCCGACTTCTTCGATTCACTTCACATTGAAGCGTTTGAGGTCAACGCTCCCCCAGGTACAACCCTAGCCCTTAAGACCTGGATGGAGAAACAACCCGGTCCCCATTGCGCGGGCAAATTTTTCGGATATGCAAATCCCACCCCACGTTTGCGCCTCCTCGGCGAAATCTACCTCTTCTCGTGCGCACATGCGATCTCCAATGGCGACAGAAACCATCCCATGTCCGCTCTGCGTGCGGAGCTGGCGCTGAGTTGGCGCGAAATCCGTATCTGGCAAAGCGGAGCGAGCAATGACGGGAATCGCTCAACCGAAAGCGCCGACTGCTGCCCACGCGCGACGCAGCCGCTGTCCGTACTCTTAGCCAATCCACGCGCCGTGTTGACCAGGGCACCATGAGATGCGAGTCGGAGCCTGGCAAAATTACCAGTTGCTCAAAAGACAGGTTGGGTCCTAGCTTTCAGACCGGACCCTATCACGTGGAAGGCCCACCACCTCGCCACGCGAACGACACGGTAGGGTGCGCGTATGGTGCAATAACGGCTTATGGAGAAAACAATGAACCCATTGCGACCGTCCAAAGGCTTTGTCCTGGTAGCGTGGTGTGTCGGAATGCTGCCGTTCGCGCCGTTTGTGGCCCAAGCACAGGTCACTGTCAGTCAGATGAGAGTAACTATGTCCAATTCCAGGAAGACCGTGGTGTGGTGCGACACAACGGTTGCCGGCTGCCCGAATCCGATCTGGAACCTGGGCGGGCCAGTAGCTCTGGCCGCCACTCAAACACTGGTCGTCACGCAAACTGGGCTAATCGCGAGAGTCGGCGGCAATTTCGACACCAGCGATTTGGCCTCTGCTGGCTCCCCGACTAACAGTTTCTGCAGTGGAACCAGTCCTTGTACCGTTCAGGTCGAGCTAAACATTGGCAGTGGACTACAGACGGTCTACGGACCGTCGGCTGCTGGTAATCCACTTAATAACGTAAACAGCGATCCTGGGGGCCTCGCTCACGAGGAAGCCGCCCAGTATGTGCAAGTTGCCACTGCGCCGACTTTCACGCTCTCCTTCGGGTATGCCGATAACGAACACTCAGACGGTTGTCCGGCCACAGGCTGCTTCCCCAGCCCGTTCGATGGAAGCGGCGGGACTGCGACAGCTGCAAAATTCGTGGGTGCCGGAGTTTCGAACCTCGGCATTTGCAGCATGAACTGCTATGACGCTGGGGTCATTCTGATCACGGCGCTCACCGCGCCGCCACCGCCACCCGTGCTCTCGTGCGTGCTCACGCTCGGTGGGTATCGAAACCACTTCAATAACCTGGTGCTCAACTATCCGCCGGGTGGACTCACGGTCGGTGGAACGTTCTACACCAACGCTCAATTGTCTGCGATCCTGAAGGAAACCGGCGGAGGTAACACCAACAACAGCCTCGTCCTGGCGCAGCAGTTGATTACCGCGGAACTGAATCTCTTCTACGGTCCGAAACCAACCGGGTCGCAGTTGACTCAGTTGCAGACCGCCATCGCTGCAGCAAACACGCTGCTCACCGGCATCAACCTCAACGTTGGTGGCAACGTTTCCAATAAGTCGCTTGCCGGCTCGGTCAAGGCCGTGCTGGACGCCTACAACTCTGGCAATCTCGGCGTTTGCAGCCAATAGTCCGACTCGCGATCAGCAAAAGCCCTCCATGGCGCAGACGACAGTTGCATACGGCCGGCGCTCTTGACCATGCCCATGACGACGCCAGGAGCAACCCCATGGCCAGAAACATCTGCGATGTAGGCGATCCAGCCCCGATTGTTTTGAAATACATCGATCAAGTCGCCGCCTACCTCGCCACTTGGCAACGAGTCTTCCGCAAAAGTCAAAATCATTCGCGTTGGTATCTCGAGCGTGAGAATTTCCTGCGCAGCAGAATCTTGTTGCGCTCTCCCAATGCAGGTGAAAGGTAGTCTTGCCCAGATCGATGCCAATGGATGCGATTTGCATGTGATGATCCTCCTGATGTAATACCGCCGAGCCAAATCCTACTCGGCGGCGGACCATCTCATTAATCCCTCGCACGCGCGGGCGGGCGGGCGGGGGCGGTCAAGTCCAAATCGGGGGTGGGCGAAACGGTCCAGGGGTGTAGCCGAATTTTTCCCCCAATGTATAACCCCGTCAGTTGCCAGAGGGGTCAGGAGACAGAGGCCCGCAAAAGTGCACCGTCCTCCAAGCCCGCGCCCCTCGGCTGCCCAACCCGCCACTGCCGCCCTTAGCGGGTGCCACAACCAGACTGCCAGGGACAACTCTTATCCCGCCCTAAGAGTAACGAAATCCCGATTACATCCGTCATGTATCCACCCCTCGCCAGTAAGGAGAAAATTAGATACTTGTGTCGTGAGGGCCCCGCCATTGGAGACGCCGAAAACCACTGTCGTTGACGACGTGCTCGCCAGCAAATCTCTCCGGTTCCTCCGCGACAAGATCCTCGTGGCTACGCGCAGAATCTTCGGCCCGCACTGGGGAACTCTAATCGCGCGTCCGAACCTGCTTGTCTTTGGTTTCCTCGCGACGGCCATCACCGTCCTGGTCGGTCTCTCATGGTTTCAACGGAATCAGGTAGACGAAGCCCGCTCCGCCCAGGTGGTTCTCAATCAAATCGCAGTCCTCACGCGCGAGATCAACAACCTCACGTTGACCGCTCTGAAAACGCAGAACCTGAACTCGGAAGCGGAAATCGAGATGCGGGCGGCAAGGCATGTCCTGCCTAAAGCCGTGCTGGCAGTGCATCTGCAGAAGTATCACACTTCAGCCGAGAAAGTCTGGCCCGTCTTAGACAACTACTTTGTGTCGGCCGACCGTCAATGGATCTTGATGCAAGTCGGCAACTTTGACGCGGCCAGGCAGGCCGATTTCCAGGAGGTCCGCCCCCAGTTCGACTCCATGCAGCACCAGGTCCAAATCGCCATTGAAGCGGAGGATCAATGGGCCCAGGTCGTTGCCCTCAGAGCCCGAAACGAGTTGCTCGCGGCCGCCATCCTGGCCGCCACGGCCATCCTGATCCTTTTTCACCTGCTCCAGCGGCAGGAGCACATCGGACAGCTGCAGGAAACCGAACGCAACGCGCTCCGCGAGAGCGAAGAACGCTTCCGCGCTCTCACCGAGCAGTCTACTGACATCATCCTCATCGCCGATCTCTCCGGTCAAATCAAGTACGCGAGTCCTTCCGTTCACACCATTCTCGCGATGCATGGAGATCGCCTCGTCGGTACCAACATGGTCAACTTGATTCATCCTGAGGATTTGACAAAGATCCTGAGCGATGGAGCGCGGTCGGCCGCGTTTGATCAGAACCCGATCGCTGAGTTCCGCCTGCGGCATGCCGACGCAAGTTGGCGCTATTTCGAGTGCGTGGTCCGCGACCTGATTCACGACAGAAATATCGGCGGTATTGTGTACAACGCCCGCGATGTCACCGAACGGAAACATGCTCAGGAAGAATTGCTCTTTAACGCCACCCACGATGCGCTGACCGGGCTTCCCAACCGGGCCTTGTTTCTCGGACGTTTGCAAAGTGTCGTCGACCGGACGAAACGGCACCCATACCCGGGCGCCGCGGTCCTTTTTATTGATATCGACGATTTCAAGGTCGTCAATGACTGCTATGGCCACGCCACCGGAGACTTCCTTATCAAAGAAGTGAGCAACCGGCTGCGGGCATGCGTGCGCAGCGACTGCACCATCGCCAGGATGGGTGGCGACGAGTTTACGGTTCTGGTCGAGGACGTCACTGACCCGAGCGATGCCATCCGTGCCGCCCAAAGAATTCAGTCTGCGTTGACGCGGCCCTTCCTGCTCGAAGGACTCGAAGTTTTCAAGAGCGCGTCCATCGGCATTGCACTGACGTCGCCGGAAACATCGGCCGAGACAGTGCTTCAGAATGCCGACATCGCGATGTATCGTGCCAAAGACCAAGGTAACGCGTGCAGTGAACTCTTCGACCGCACCATGCACGAGCAAGTCGTGAGCCGCCTTCTTCTGGAGGCCGCCCTCAGATACGCGCTGCAGAATGAAGAATTCACCCTTCACTACCAGCCGATCGTCGCGGTTGATACCGGCAGAGTCCAGGGCTTCGAGGCGCTCTTGCGCTGGCAAGCTTCGGGGTCCACTTCGATCGCGCCCGGCACTTTCGTCCCGATCGCAGAACAGTGCGGCCTGATTGTTCCGATTAGTATTTGGGTCTTGAAGACGGCGTGCTTAGAGGCCGCGCGCTGGCACCAGCTCCATCCCGGCGACCCGCTGTTATATGTCAGCATCAACATCAGTTCGCGGCATTTCTCGCACGCCGGTTTTGTCGGGCACGTTAAAGATGCGCTGGAAGAGAGTGGAGTTGATCCGCAGTACATCACCATCGAACTCACCGAGAGCCTGGCCATGAATGATGTAGCCGCGACCGCGCAGACCATGTCGCAGTTGCGGGCCTTGGGAGTGAAGCTGAGCATCGACGACTTCGGCACCGGATATTCCTCGCTAAGCTATCTCCGCCGCTTTCCCGTGGACACCCTGAAAATCGATCAGTCGTTTGTCAAGACGATGGATGCCGAAAACTATGCCATCGTGAAGACCATCGTCGGCCTGGCGCACAATCTCGACTTGAAAGTGGTGGCTGAAGGCGTGGAGACCGCGCACCAACAGCGACTATTGGCGCTGGCCGGTTGTGGCTCAGCCCAGGGATTCCTGTTTGCCAAACCTATGCCCGCAAAAAGTGTTAGTCCTTTCATTGCGTCCAACCTCCGCCCGGCACAAAGCAAACCGGCCCTGGCACGCCGTATGGCCAACACCTCCGGCAAGTATCTGACACCTGCCCGCGAGTCCGGTCAGTCCACGCTAGCTACATTTGAGCTTGAGGATCGGGCGAATCCAGTAAAGGAGCCGTAACCGATAGTTTCGGCGATCTCGTGAGTGGGGGATTTGCGTTCCGAAATTAAGCCAATGAGCCGGGACTCGGCGGAGGTCATTGCTGGGAAAGTTGATTGGCAGGGTGCGCCAAGCTGTCCAGTAAGCTAGCGCGGCTTGCGCCTCGATTAACCTGACCGTTGCGATGCTGTCGGCTGAGGGCACTTCTGCCCGGAATCGGGCTAGTGTGTCCGCCGTCCGGGAATCCAGCAGTTTGTTTCGGGCGACTTGTTCCTGTCCTGCGAGCTTTTGCCTGATTGACTCCCGCGTCATGCGCAAGGCAGCGCCGGATGAATGGGCGAGGGCCTGAGCGCGACGGAGCTTGGCACCCTCCAGCTCCAGTCAACGGGGTGGAGTCCTGAATTGAAGTTCAGAACAACCGATGGACAAGGAGTGGTTAATTTCGGCGGCCTGCCAGCGGGAGAATTTTAAATTGCAGATTGCCGCCCGGACTACATCTCTTCAGGTTGAAAACGCTGGAGTGAATTGACGGAATCCGAACAGGCGCGGGCCGAAAGTGCTCAAGCACGACTCGCACACGATGCACATACGGTGACCAGAAGCTGAGCCCTGGGAGTCGCTCACTTAACATTTCCTCCTGTTTTGGTGTACCGAACTGATACCGAATTAGTTCTGGCTCGGTTGGTACACGGGACTGAGTCGGTTCGCGCAGCTAACGCGGAACGGGCCGTATCTTGTCGCGTGCCTGCGCTCGGTCGAATCTGCTTTGATTAGCAAGATCAGACACACAAGCGCGCCCGCAATTAGGAGAAGCTCGCCCACAGAATAAAGGTATGTAGAGAGAACCGGCCAGTCGAATGGCCTAGGTAATGGCACTGGATCATCCAGCTACCCATCGCGCAAACTGCGCCGGAACAGCAACATTTAGGTCCATCTTCCCACACTTCGGACAAACGCTTGCCAGCACCGGAAACTCGACCCAATCTTTTCCGGCAGGAAGAGCGCGGAACTGTATCTTCGCTTGCACGTCGATCACATCTCCATCATAAAGTTCGCATTTCATAAAACGCGAGTACCTCGCATTTTAAAGCTGTCGTCACGCCTGGGATCAGTGAACGAAATCAGGGATCGCAAAATTCACACCTTGACATTGACAGAGAATACACTACCATATGGTTGTGGATAAATTAGGTACAACGTTTGCGGCTTTGTCTGATCCAACCCGTCGGGCGATGATCGAACGGCTCTCACGTGGACCTGCCTCTGTGCATGGATTGGCGGAACCGTTTGCACTCTCGCAGCAGATGATTTCAAAACATATTGCCTACCTGGTGAGGGCGCGGATGGTAATCAAGACGAAGCGTGGACGAGAGAGCGTATGCACGCTTAGGCCAGAGGCGATTAAGACAGTCAGCGATTGGGCCAGTAGCTATCGCCGATTCTGGGAAGAGAGTTTCGACAAGCTGGATGCGGTTGTGACTCAAATGAAAAAAGCGGAGGTTCGACATGACAAAAAGCACGGTGAATGAGATCGAGCGGATGGTCGTTACAAGAGTTTTTGATGCCCCACGCGAGTTGGTGTGGAAGGCGTGGACAAACCCGAAGTACGTGATGCAGTGGTGGGGACCGAAAGGCTTCACTGCGACCGTTTGCCAGATGGATTTTCGCGTTGGGGGAAAACTTCTCTGCTGCACGAAGGCGCCGGATGGGCAGGAGTTCTGGAATGCGGTTGAATACCACGAGATTGTTCCGCACGAGAAGATCGTTTCCTTGATGTACTTTTCGGACTCGAAGGGAAACAAGATTGATCCTGCGCAGCTAGGAATAGAACATGAGGCCATAGAGGGTGCGTACGACGTGACCATCTTTGAGGATCTAGGAAACGGCCAGACGAAACTCACCTTCATTGGAAATGAACCCATGGAGAGCGCGAAAAATAGCGGTCAATTGGAGGGCTGGAACCAGATACTCGATAAAGTTGCCGCAGTTGTTACGAAGCTATCGCAGGCGAAATAAGAAGTTGGAGTTTTGATGATTGTCATGGCGCGAGATCTGAACGTAACGCAACGCCGATCCGTTCCGGAAACCTAAGGGTGGGCGGCGGAGGCTTAAGTTCACACGCTTCTCGTCACTTGGCCGAATAGCCGCTTTTTCGGCCAGGTGACTCTCGGCTCGACTGTTGCTTGCAGGCCAATGCACACGGGGTACACGGCACGCAGAAGTTGTTTGGGCTTCCTGCGTCGTTTTCCTGCAAGAGCGGATTCGGCAGTTGAAATAAATAATCTCGACGACTTGTCGAATTCCGGTGCGGCCGTTCGACTATATGGTGAGGTCGGGCAACCGTCCGCCACAAAAGTGTTTCGCGGGCGATACGCTACGCGAAAAAATCTGCAAATCACGTGTAGATTCGCGGGCGGCGGCGGAAGTGCGCGCGTTTGGCATACCAATGTAAGGTTTGCAAAAACAGATGAACACACAGGAGGCGAGAAGCATGTCATTTTTCCGCGATTTAAGAGTTGCGTTCCACTCGTTGATGTACACCAAAAGCCTCGCGACCATTGTGATCCTCACGCTGGCGCTGGGAATCGGGGCCAACGCGGCCATCTTCACGCTGGTCCGAGGCGTGCTGCTGAAGCCGCTGGTCAACCGTGACGAGAACCGGCTCGTGTATATCCGCCAGAGCGCCCCCAGCGGCGGACAGGACAACACGACGTTTTCTGTGCCCGAGATCAAGGATATCGAGGGCGGCGTGCGCTCCGTGAGCGAGTTCGGCGATTTCTCGACGATGGACTTTACGATGGTCGGACTCTGCGAACCTCGCGTGGTTCACGGCGGCGTCGTCAGCGGCAACTACTTTAATGTAATGGGTCTGCGTCCTGTTCTCGGCCGTCTCGTCGGACCTCAAGACGGTGGCGCCGACGCCGCTGGCGTCATCGTGCTGACGTATCGTTTCTGGTCCACCGTTTACACAAAAGACCCGCATGTGATCGGCAAGACCGTTCGGCTCAGCAGCCTTGGCGATCGTTCCGCTACGGTCATCGGCGTGCTCGAACCTTCTGTGCCGTATCCCGCGGAGACCGAAATTATCGGCAACCTCGTCATTAGCCCGCATCACCTTTCCGCCACGATGGTCACCGGCCGGATCCATCGCATGACCGAACTTTTCGGTAAGCTTGCTCCCGGCGCCACTCTGGAACAGGCGCGCAACGAGTTGCGCACGGTGTACGCCTCCATGGAGAAGGACCATCCCGATGCGTATCCCGATAACGGCGGCTACCGGATTGATGCCAGGATGCTCCGGGATCAGATTACTTCCGGCGCGCGCACCGTCCTCCTCGTGCTTCTCGCTGCTTCGGGGCTGGTCTTCATCATCGCCTGCTCGAACGTTGCTAACCTGATTCTCGCGCGGACGGTTCGCCGCGATGGCGAACTCTCGATCCGTGCCGCGATGGGCGCCAGCACTTGGGCGCTGCGCCGTATGTTGTTAGCCGAAAGCCTGCTGCTTTGCTGCGCCGGCGCGGCAATCGGCGTAATCATCGCGCAGCCATTGGTAACAATCCTGGCTCGATACGCCTCGCGCTTCTCCGTTCGAGCGCTGGATTTGACGGTTGATTTCAGCCTGCTCTGGGTGGGGGTGGTGCTGGCCATCGTCGCCGCGGTGATTCTGGCATTTGTGCCGCGCCTGCCGTCGGCGAACTCATCGAATGGCACGAACCTCTCGGGCGGCAGCGTCCGCATCACCAGCAGCACCGGCCGCCGCCAGCGCATCTTCGCCGTCACCCAAATCGCCGCGTCTTTCATACTACTCGCGGGCGCCAGCGTGTTGATTACTACGCTGGTCGCGTTGCAAAGGACCCAGACCGGCTTCGATACGCGCCGCGTCCTGGTCGTCGACGTTCCGGCGCCGTCCGATGGAAGAACGCCGCAGCAAGTCGTCGATTTTTACAAGGAATCGGTGCGTCAAATCGATGCGCTTCCCGGAGTTACCGACACGGCTGTCGGCATGATCGCTCCTTGGCGGGATGCGGGCGGCGGCTTCGACGTGGGCCTGCAATTTTCTGGTGATGGTCACGTCCATGATAAGGACGATCCCCGCGCGCTGTGGCGCACGATTTCTCCCGGCTTTTTCACCTCGCTCGGCGTTCCGATCATTGCCGGGCGAGACTTCAACGCGCTCGATGACCAGAACGCAGAGCCGGTCGTGATCGTTAGCGCGACTCTAGCGCGGCAGATGTTTCCCGGTCAGGATCCGATCAATCGGCATGTGTATTGGACCGATCCCGTGCTCGAATTCGCTACCGGCACTGCCGCCGAAAAGGCACGACTTACGTCGCCGCACCGAATTATAGGGGTCGCCGCCGACATGGACGACGAACACATCGTTCCGGTGCCCACCGCCACCATTTATGGCGCATTGGCAGACGGCGGAATGTTCGGCGGTCACGTCTTCATCCACACCATGGGAAATCCTTATTCGCTGGTGACGCCGGTCACGAAAATTATTCGGGATATGGCCGCTGATGAACCGGTGGAGAACGCCGCCACGCTGGAAGACATTCGCGCGAAGGTGCTTGCGCCAGACCGCTTGAACTCATTGGTTTTTGGCGTGTTCGCCGCGGTCGCGTTGCTCATCGCGATCGTTGGCGTCGCCGGAGTGCTGGCGTTTTCGGTCAGCGCACGGACCCGCGAATTCGGCATCCGTATGGCGCTTGGCTCTCAGCCGGGAAATCTACTCAGAGGTGTTGTCACCGAAGGCGTGGTGATGGCTGCCGTTGGCATCGTGGCCGGCGCAGCGTTCGGGCTCGTCGTTGTGCGCGTGGCAGGCAGTTATTTCGGCGATCTAAAAATGCCGGGCGCATGGCCCGCAATCGTTTCTGCGTTTGTGTTGTTAGGCGCGGCGGTAGTCGCTTCGATGCTGCCGGCGGCACGCGCCGCCCGCGTCGACGTAATGCAAGCTCTGCGCTCGGAATGATTTTTCCCGCGCCCCGGTTTTCCATAAGACGACGAAATTCTGATCTAAGACTCCGCGTGTGATGGGAAGGAGGATCTTTATGATATACATCTGTTTGGGCTATCTCGAGTCCGGCAAGTAGAGACAGAGACTTTTTCCGAGTTTGCGCTGCCGGCTTGAGGCCAACGCGCTAGTCGAGCAAGGACTTGAGCTGGCATCGGACATTCGTCCCGTGAAACGGGCTACTAGTGACCGATCAATCGCTGGAGAGAAGCCGACTAATCGGGAGTTGACCGGGCACGCGAGTTGCAGAATTTGGTGGAACGCGCGGTGATCCTTTCGCGCGACGGTGTGCTCCCAAACCCACTTCACAAAAACCAAATAGAGCTCATGATCCCCAGTCTGCATCGCACCCGAACCTTCCAGTCACCCATGACCTTGGAAGACTCGGATCGTGCTTTGATTTTGGAAACACTTGAGCAGGCCGGCTGGATCGTCGGTGGGCCACGCAGCGCAGCGGCGAAGCTCGGATTGAAACGATCCACTCTGCTTGCCAAGATGAGAAGGTTGGGTATCTCGCGACCTATCCATCAGGGAGGAATAATAGACGTGGTCGGCGTGTCACGGGAGAATGCTCAGATTTGAAAGCGTCACTGCCGTTCTATCGTGGAGTCGCATGGGGTAGCGGTTGTGGGCGACCGTTAACGGAAGTTAGCCACTGTGCTTTACATCTCTACATCCTCGAGTTCACATCTTCCACGCCAAAATCAACATCAGCGCGCCGTTTCGTCCAAAATATCTCCACATGTTTATCAATTAATCAATGCAATGTGTCATTTCATTCATCTCTATCTCCTATCCCCGCAATGCCTTTTCCGGGTATTACGCACGGAGGGGAAAATGCTACACCCCTCAGCTTGGCTGGAAATGGTGCAGACGCAGCTTTGTGGGCGCGAGGGCGCTGGAGCGCGAATCGTCGCCTCGTTTCGTACGCGCGAGATACAACCCGATTTTGGAAAAAGCAAACCCGACGAGAGCGAAATGGCGCTCTTCAGCGACTGCATACCGCAGTTGGTCAGAAAGAACTTAACAACGCCGACAGTATCAGGGACGCTCGTTTACGACAACCATTTGCGCCTGCATGAGTAGTTCCACCCTCGCGAACGGTACAAGAGTAGGTTTCCAACTCTAGTCGTCGATGCGTGGTGCCAGATAGAGATTTCCCCAATCTTGTTCGGAGAAGATGTACCAGCCGACGCTTCGACCGTCCCACGCGGTAGCACTGTCCGAATGCGGCGCGGGTTCGGTTCGAAGATAGCTCAAACCTCCATTGTCATCGTCTCCTACGTTGACGTTGAAGCCGATGATGTCACCGGGTTGCGGAGGCCGGAAGCCAGATCCTGTGAAGAGGTTGCTAAACCAACTGGTGTCGATTGTATTGATGGAACTAAGCGGGATACGAAACTCGACAACGAAACCATGAGGACGTAACCCGGCCTTTGATTCCCATATGATGCTGGGATTGTTTGATGGTACCGTCATACTCTGGTTGCATACCGAAGTAATGAGTTGAAACCCTTCATTATTGATGACCGGGTTGGGACAGTTGGGATTGTTGGGGCCGACCCACGCCGGGCGTATAGATCGAGTAAATGATGATCCCGGCGCGCTGCGCTTCTTCAATGGCCGAGTCCACATAAGGGTTACTGGGTCCACTATCCCCAAAACGATCGATGCCGTCGGAAAGCATCAGAATTTCGCGACGCACTGGAACTTCGGGCCAGCGCTTGATCAAGTCGACCAAGGAGAAGTAGGGGCTAGTAGACGCGCCCGGATCTCCCAGTGGAAGTCGCAGCGCCTTGGCCGCCTGCGTATGGTCATTAGTGGGATTTAGCAGGATTTCCGCCGTGCCGTTTCGCATATATGCCACTCCGATCGCCGTGGTTGAGGGCTGCGCATTGATGAATTGGCGTATGTCTTCCAACTGCGAACCGAGACTGGAGCTGGCAGCGTCATCGATCAGGACGAACAGTTGAAGTCCTGCGTGCTCTCCTTGCAGCGCGATCCAGTCTGTAACCTTGGCCCGATCGTGACCTTGATACACCATCACGTCTTCGCGGTTAATGACTGGAACATTGGAACCGTGACGAGGTTCCACGGTCACAACCACATGGACCGGTACCCCAGTGGATGACGCCTCTTGGGCTACGGCTGACCACGGGCCGCTTGCCAGTGCAGCCAGCGCAAAAAGAGCTCCTAGAATTAGGTGGAGTTTTCCCATCGAAGCCTCCTTTAGGAAATAGCGGCCGGCGGAAAAGGCAACGCTACTCCGCGGAGATGAAGCCTGTCAACGCGACGATTCCTACGAAAAAAGGGCTGGCATCGTTCGAATGGTTGCCTGTCCGAAGCTGTTTCCTTCAGTCGGTAGGAGATCGTAGACAAATGAATGTGAAGCTTCTTGCCATCGCTCATGCTCCAGCTATACACCCGAAGCGCGCCTCGAAAGACTGGGTGGGATGCTCTGTTAAATAAAAAATGAGAATTTCAAGATCCCGGTAAAGGACATCGATTTCTTTGTCGTCTCATTACGGATATTTGTCTGGTTTCTCCGAGGCACTGTACGCAGCGATGGGTAAGAAGGCAATCCTTAATATAATTGCGACACACCACAATAATGAACCCATCATGGGCGCTATTCGGAGGAAGTTTATGCCACAGGTGTTGATGACGGTTTCTCGCTTCCGTTCTCGCGGTCTAGCGGCGGATGATAGGCAGCCGGGAGTTGCAGCTCCGAACGAATCTGCAGCAACTGCAGCAGCTGAGAACGGGAGACGACCCCTTGCAAAGTACCATTCGCAATCACCGGCAACTGGTTGACATCCTTGCTGGTCACGAGTTTTAGCGCATCGAGAACTGGCGTCTCGGGCGTGATGATATGTAACTCCTGCAGCGGGCGCATTGCTTCACGCACAGTGGTCTTGTCCCAACCGTCGCGCGGCATGTAGCCCACATCGCGGGGGGTAATGAGACCTACGAAGCGACCCTGGTCTTCCACAGCGAAACATCGCTCGCCCGCCCTCAAAAGGTAAGTATTAACAAACTCCTGCAAACTCATTCTTGGGCTCACGATGGCACAATCACGCGACATCACCTCGGAGACTCGCACGCCCCGAAGCGCAGCCTTTATCTCCAATTCGGCGTAGCTGGCCTTGGCCGCATCCATCAGAAACCAGCCAATGAATGCGATCCACAAGCCGCCAAAGCCGGCGCCGGAAAAGAATTTCCATATCCCATCGAGAATGAACAGAAAAGCGACGAATTGCCCGACGCGCGCGGCAACCCGAGTGGCGCGGTCGGCGTTTTTATTGATCGCCCATACGATCGCGCGCAGTACCCGGCCACCATCGAGCGGAAAACCGGGAATCATGTTAAAGACCGCGAGAACAATGTTGATATACCCCAACCAGACCAGGACCCCAGTTGCCTTAGTCTGTGCTTCAGTGGAACGTTGCCAGCCCAAACCGAGCGCTATGCCGAGACAGCCAAAACCGATAATCAGACTGGCGATCGGCCCGGCGATCGCGACCAAGAGCTCTGTTTTCGCGTCGGTCGCGTCGTCCTGGATTTGGGAAACACCGCCGAGCGCGAACAGGGTGATCGCCCTGACTTTCAAGCCGCGAGCTTGGGCCACTAGTGAATGCGCGAGTTCATGCAACAGCAGGGTGGCGAAGAAAAGGGCTGCCGTGACCAGCGCAGCGATCCATATCTGGCCCGGGCCCCAACTCGGGTTTATCTGACGAAAGTGTTCGGCGAGGGAGAACGCGATCAGGGCAGCTATAATGAACCAGCTGTAATGAAGCCCGATCTCTATGCCGGAGATTGTTCCGAGTTTGACGTTGGAGCGCATATGCGACCTTCCTTAAGAAAAACCAGGCAACTGTAGATAACGCTACTGTGCCTCGCCAAAACCTCGATGTGTCAGGATGGGAATTATACTTCTTTGAGAGCTCTCTCTTCCGATGCTCATTTTTCTTGCGGCATTCCTTCCTACTCTGCTCCCGATCTTCAGTTCACGCGCTGCCCTCGAGTTGGAGAACCTTGTCCTACGGCACAAGAATGGGCTGCCACGAGGATGATCGAACGGAGGAGGGCTCGGGGGGCTCCTTCTACGGGACCATCGCGAGATAGGTTCCAGGGCCAGAGTTACGGCCCCATGTTCGATGAAGAGCTAACGGTTGCCGCAGCGAAGACGAAGCCGCCATTGGCCGGTCATCTCGACGAAGATAGGATGCTTGCTCCAGCGATGGAAAAAGCGGCCGCAAAGAAGATGGGCGGCGCGGTAACGACAACTCTGGCGACGTGCCACATGTCGATCCTGCAAGAGCCCGCGAAAGTCGCAGAAGTGATCGACGAAGCGGCAAGAAAGGCGTTGACGAAATAAACGCGAGATCCTGGATTAAGCGTGGCCTGATCAAAAACGCGATTGCCATCGTTTCTCCCGCTTCCGCCGGCAGCAGCGAAAAACGGGATGTCTGGAGCGTTTGGCAACACAGAGCAGGTGGACACGATGAAATCGGTGTTGTGACCTAGCTTTCGCCGCTAGAACGCTTCGTTTTGTCACGCCGATTCTGGAGCGCTACTCTGATTGGGGGTGTGCTCTTGTGATCGGTTGCAGCATCAGAACCTTAGCCAAAGCTCGAATGTGAGCGTGGGTGAGTTCCTGAAGGGCTGGTTCTCCGACTCGTTCTAGCTTGTGGAGCGGTATCGGCCGACCGCTCCTTGTTCAGTTAACCGAGTTTTGAGCGGACAATTATCCCAACATGACAGAAGCAGCCATTGAGCGCCTCACATCAGAACCAGAGAACGCTATATGCGCGGCGCCGTGAGCGCAAAGAGACGGCGCAGTGACTCCTGTACGGGCGCGGTCTTCCCCTAAGCGAGTGTTGGAGTGCTTACTCCTCGCGCAGCAGAATGAGCGGATTCACCGACAGTGCGCGGCGCGCGGGAATCCACGTGGCCAGCAAGCCTAGCAGCGCCATCGCCAGCACCACCCCGCCCAGAACCACAGGGTCGCGAGGAGTCGCCTGGTAGACGATAAAAGCCAGAACCTTCGTGGCCAAAAGTCCGAGCACCAGTCCGGCGCCGGAGCCGATGGCGAGCAGCTTGAAAGCTCGCCCCAAAGCGGCCAGCAGTACTTCCTTTCGCTGTCCGCCGAGAGCCATGCGGATCCCCAATTCTCGCAGCCGCTTGCTCACCGAGTACGCGGCCATTCCGAACACTCCGGTGATCGATAGGATCGCGCCCATCATGCCTAACACGCCGAGCGCCATCGTTGCTATGCGGGCGGGGAAAAGAACGACCTCCAGCAGACTGTCCCAGGTGGCGGAATCGAGCGGCAGCCCGGAATCGAGATCGTGAATTTTGCTTCGGATCGCCTCGGCAATTTGTTGCGGATCGCGGCTCGATCGCACCACAAGATCGGACTGGCTGGCCGGTGATTGTAGGAACGAGGAGAAGATCGCCGGCTCGGGATTTTCCGTGAGGCTCATATATTTTCCGTCTTCTACCAAGCCCACGACCTCCATGCGGGTTCCTTCCTGCAACTTGTAATATCGGCCAAGCGCATTCGCGACCGAGCCAAACATCTTGATGGCAAACTCGCGATTGACGACAGCGACGACAGGCGCGTTTTTGTCGTCTTGCCAGGTGAGATCTCTGCCGGCCAGCAGGGTTGTGCCCGCCGCCTGAAAGTATTCAGGAGAAACATCGTAGCGGTAAGGCTCAGCCGCCGCATTCACGGGCCGCAGGTCAGAGGTTTCCTCCTTGAAGACGTTTACGCGGCTACCGGCGGCATAGATCAATGGCGCGTAGTTATTGACGAGTCCAACGTGCTCGACTCCCGGAATCGTTTGCAGAGCCTGGATCATCTTCTTCTGCATGACCGGCATTTGCTCCATGGAATAACCCGCCATGGCGAGGTTTGTGCTGACCAGTGTCGCCTTGCGAGGCTCGAAGCCGAACGATGCATTCATCGAGCGCTCCAGCCCGCGAAGCGCGACCATCGAAGATGTGACTAGCACGGCGCAGATCGCAATCTGCACGACCAGCAGAACCTCGCGCACCGTCAACCGGCGTCCGACCCGGCCACTGGAACCAGCTTTGACGATCTCATAAGCATTCGCTCGCATCACCTGGCGCACGGGAACGATCCCGAACAGAAATCCGCTGACCAGAGCCAGGATTAAAGCAACCACATAGATTTTCGCGTTCGGGGTAACGGGCAGATGGATAGGCGTACCGGAAATCGGTTGCCAGAGGCTGATCCGGCGCAGCAGTAAGACGCTGCCCGCGAGTCCGACGGTGCCTCCAGCCAGAGAAATCAGCACAGCTTCGGTGAGTAATTGCCGCAAAATACGCTTTCGGCTCGAACCGAGGGCGAGGCGCAGCGCCACCTCGCGCGAGCGGTCGGCAGCGCGTGCAGCAAATAGGCCGCCTAGGTTGGCGCACGCGGCGAGCAGAATCAAGCCGGCCAGCAACATCAATCCCGTGATGAATTCGCGTACCGCAGTGTCAAAAGAGGTGAGGCCCGGGCGCCCCAGAGTCACGCTTTTCTGCCCGAACTCCTTGGGATACGTCTTGGCGAGGTAAGCGCCGACCGCGTTTACGTCAGCCAGCGCCTGCGCGGGAGTGACGCCCGCCTTGAGGTGCCCGATCGTTTCAAAAATTTGTTTCGTACTACCGCGTGCGTTCAGGAGATCTTCTCCATCCACCTGCTGCTGGTTGACGATGGGCATGAAGAAATCAGGCGAGACAAATAGTAAAGTCCCGAGGAACTCGCGCGGCGCGACCCCAATGATGGTGAAGGGATGCTTGTTGAGTTGAACGACGCGGCCAATCATGCTGCGATCGTCCTGGAAATGGGTGTGCCAATACGCGTAGCTGAGTACGAGATACGGCGCGCTGTTGGGGCCTTGCTCATCCGCGGGGTTGAAGAATCGGCCGACATAGGGCTGCATACCGAGCACATCGAAATAGTTCCCGGTCGTGGCAAAGCCATACGCGATCGTCGGACTATTGCCCGTGTCAAGCCCGACGAAAGCAAAATTGAAGGCTGCCAGTACATCGAAACTTTGGTTGCGATCGCGCAGGTCAAGATAGTTGCGATATGACTGAAAGCCCGTGTCTTCTCCGTAAATTGTTCCCCAAAGGTTTTCGGAGTGCGGCACATTCAAGGAGCGCAGGATCAGACCATCCATGACGCCGAAGACTACCGCATTGGCGGCAATGGCCAGTGCCAAAGTGATCACAGCCAGCACTGTAAAACTGGGGGACTTACGCAACATGCGAAGGGCGAAACGCAGGTCCAGTTGCAGAGTGTCGATGAAGTTTGCGCCCAAGGCTTCGTGGCATTCGTCTTTGAACTTCTCCTGGCCGCCGAGCTCGATGCGGGCGCGTCGCTCGGCTTCGGAGCGATTGAGGCCGGAGCGCTCGAGATCGTCGGCGCGATGCAGGATGTGAGACTGAAGCTCCTCGTCCATGTCTTGGGCGAGCTCAGAGCGGTGAAGAAACTTGGCGGCGATGGAGCGGAAGTAGGCCGACAGATTCATACTTCCTCGGGTTGGCTGGCAAGAGCGGAGGCGATGGCGCCTGCCAGGCGATTCCAGCCATCGGTTTCCTCTCGCAAACGCTTGCGGCCCGCAGCGGTCAGCTCGTAGAACTTGGCGCGGCGGTTGTTCTCCGACGTGCCCCAGCTTGCCTTGAGAAGACCCTGACGAACGAGACGGAACAGGGCGGGATAGAGGGCACCCTGCTCGATGAGCAGCGCTTGCCCGGAAATTTGCCCGATGCGCAGGAGAACGCCGTAACCGTGAAGTGGGCCGAGGGAAACGGCTTTGAGAATGAGGAGATCGAGGGTGCCGGGAAGAAGCTGGGCTTGATCGGTCACGCGCCCTCCTAAGACACTTAGGAGATTAAGGCGTCTCTCCTAAGCTGTCAAGGAGAATCGTTGGTTCAGGTGATAGTTTTGGAACGATAACGCGACGCGGCCGGAAACAAATCGTTCTAACAGTGGCCCGCGTTCTAGCGACGTCTCCATGTTCCTCAATCTTTCCGGTTTTAAGGGCCTGGCGCTGCCGACGGGCGCCAGTTTGACCAGATGCGGTGGGAGTGGGAATCGCTGTAGGGCCACCGCATTGTGGGAGGCGAGCGTGTGCACGGACCCGCAATACCAAATTCGGAAAACATTGTTTCAGGCGTATTGACCGTGTGAACGCAAAAGATAATTTGGGCCAGTATTGGGCTCGGGCGGTTCGTGGCTTGGCCGAACTCCATGGTTCGGATCGGGCGAAGAGGTCGGCAGGGGAATGGAATGGCGGATTGTGATGTTGTCACTGCTCACGAGGATCTCATGCACCAGCAATCGTACGACTCGCTGACGCTCTTCGTTGAAAATCAACCTCGACTAAAACCCTCTGATTTGGAACGGAGCCGTTGAGGCAGCGATGGTGATGCCAATCGTCATTGGCAATCGTAATTCTTG